>ENA-UOOI01001475-UOOI01001475.1-fermentation-metagenome-genome-assembly--contig:-NODE-1475-length-24328-cov-3.619989_pt1 | contig 24328 bp, 18 predicted proteins | sample MGYA00245779_ERZ724027 | MGnify/ENA primary metagenome ERZ724027 (study PRJEB28704, sample SAMN03018318) | fermentation metagenome | biome: anthropogenic terrestrial biome; feature: soil; material...
GCGGACAGGAAGCGGCGTTTCGACTCGTCCACCGGTTTCTCCTCCTTCAGATAGGTGTATGGAGGTACCGTATCGGTTCTCTTTTTCTTCCCCGGTCTGGTGAAGGTATATTTCATCGCGTCGCGGTTGCAACTCTCGATGCAGTTGAAACAGGTGACGCAACGGCTGTAATCGACCTGCTTGTTTTTCGCATCGATACAGGAGGCTTTGCATTTCATGGCGCATAATCCGCACATATTGCATTTTTCGTCTACGAACCGAATTCTGAACAGGGAAAATTTACTTAAGAAACCGAGGGTGGTTCCCACGGGGCAGATGGTGTTGCACCATGTCCTGCCGTTGCGCCATGCCAGGTAACCTATGACCAACAGGGTGATAAGGGCAGTCACAAGCGAAAAGATACTCAGGGTATAAATGCTGACTTTATAAAAAGTGAAATTGTTGAATGTGGTGAAGATGGCCTCTAACAGATTATTCCCCGCCAGGTAGGCCGGTCGAAACAGATGGGTGACGATCCTGCCATATGCGCCGTAGGGATCAAGCAATCCCAATAGAAAGGTGAATCCGAAAATGAATATCAGCGTCGTACCCACCAGTATGCTCCAGCGAAGCAAAGTTTTGGCTTTACTGTACCGGTATCTCTTTTTTCTGTGAAATCTTTTGGAAAACCACGCCACTATGTCCTGATAGATACCCATAGGGCAAATGGAAGAACAGTAAACCCTGCCGAAAAGAAGGTTTAACACCACCAATGATGCCAGAATGACGATATTGAGGGACAGCAGCGCCGGGATTAATTGTATTTCGGCCAGAAAGCTAAGACGATCGGGCAGGAATTCCCTGAAATCCAGAAAATAGAGTGTAATCAGTGTAAAGAGGATCAGAGAAAGTGTAATACGTATTTTTTTCAACATAAAATTATATCCGCAGTCTCCTGATGTTCAGGTTGTCTAATTTCATTGTGCCGATACCCAGTTCTTCTCCTTTGGCAATATGCGTCACCTTGTCAAGGGGCATTTCGCGTGCCTGGTTGAAGAAATTGGCGGCGGCAGTGTCGGCAGCGACAATATCCTGGGAGATAAATAGGCCTTTGGATACCACTACATCGGAGAGTGATTTTCCTCTCGGCCCGCTGGTCTTCATCAACCTGTAAGCATCCACCACATTTAATACCGGTTTCTTGGAATAAGTACACACATCAGCAATGCACTGTTGGAGGTCGTTGGCATGAAAATAGCCCCTGTCCCAGACAATTCCCATATAATTCTTCATAGAGATGGTGAGTTGGGCGCCGCCATGGTTCTTCAGGACAGGTACATTGATCCATTTGTCGCTGTCCACAATTGCCTGATGGATCTTGGCGGTTTTCAGGCTTTTTCCTTTGGTCAGGGATACTGGTTTGTAATACGATTCCTGATGGGCGGGTACTACTTTGGCACCTGCTTTTTTGGCTGCTTCCTCAATGCCGCTGTTGGCATAGGATTTGCGCCAGTCGTCGCAGGTATGGTCGAATACGGTCACTTCCGCCGCACCGGCATCGAAACATTGTTTGATGATCTCCTCAACCAGTTTCGGGTTGGTATTGGCCGCCATCTCTACGGGCTGATCCCATCCGATATTAGGTTTTACGCATACTTTGTCGCCTTTGCTGATAAAGTTGCTCATTCCTCCCATCTCAGCGATCGCTTTACGGAACATCGCTTCCGGTTCACCTCCCATTACGGCTACCAAATCGTATTTTTTGGCGGCGTTGGCGGTTTCGAACGACTGGGTGAGTACGCTCATCGCATCTGTCTCTTTCACTGTGGTAAGCGCTGCTCCTGTGAGAGCTACTGCTCGTAAGAAATTCCGTCTGTCCATAATTTCGTTTTATTTTGGTTGATCGAATGTAATTAATATACTGATGTGATAATTTGATTAGAACTCAGGAATCAGAAGTAAGAATTCAAATCCGTACCCGTATTCCACCGGAGATTGTCGCTCCCGGCATCGGGTATCCGGCGTTGATCTCATATTTCTGGCCGAGCAGGTTCTCCCCCTTTGCGAAAATTCCCAGCCAGTCGAGAGCCTGATAGTTGATACGGCCATTCCAGAGCACGAAACTCTCTTGCCCGGATCCAGTCAGCGAAGTATGGATATTTCCAATGTATTGCACTCCGGAGGAGATACCCCAACGCCCTTTCGAATAATTGGCGCTCACGTAGAGTTTGTGCTCGGGAGCGGCGAGTATTGCATAAGTCATATCCAGGTAACTATAGTTTGCCGAAAAGCGCAGGACCGACGTTGCCAGATAAGTTGTGCTGACCTCGAAGCCTTTGTTTTCGACTTCTCCTATATTGGCCCATTGACCCATATTGGGTTGCGGTTGTTGTATCATATTATCGCCTTTTATATAGAACAGATTGACTCCCAGGCTCAACCTGTTATCCATCAGCATTTGCAGGAGCGATATCTCGTAATTCATCAACCGTTCCGCTTTCAGGTCGGGATTCTGCGGCGGGAACATATAGTGGGATTACGAAATCCTTTGCTCATGATGGCTTTCAAAACGGTTGTGGCTGAAGGTGTGAAGCTGACTCCCATTTGTGGGATCCATTCCGGGCCGTGGGTTTCGTGGTGATCGAGTCGGATACCCGCATTCAATGTCAGTTTATTATTGAGCATGGTCTGTTGCAGGTTCAGGTATCCCGCGATATTATAGAGTGTGGTATCGGCCAACTGCACATTGTTGGCCTCGTCGGGGAACTTGTTGAACGCTTCACCGCCGAAGTGCTGGTAATCAAAGCCGGCAGTCGTTTTATTCCCCGTGAAAAAGGAATAGGACTGGTAGACCGACACGCCCGCCATCCGGTCGGACGAGTTGAACCTGTGGGGTTTTGGTTGTTCTCCCTCTCCATACCCATCGTTGATCCGGTGTGTGCCGAAGTTGTAAAATAATTTCACTGCGCCCGATGTGTTTACATACTCGTTCTCGATAGCGAGGGAAGTCATTCCCCTGGTGATATCGGCGTCGTTATCGTTGATGGGGGTCGCGACCGGCCCCGGATTCGATGACTCCGTATTGGAGATATTCAGGTCTACAAAACTTTTCCAGTTACGTGAAATATCGTATCCCACCTTTGCATAACCGTTCCACTGTTCGAAATCCATGTTTTTCCGGTGTCCGTCGGAGCGGTTATATCCTATATTTCCAACCAGGTGCAATCTGTCTTTTTTCCATCCCGCGGACGCTTCCGCGTTCAACGTGTTGTAACTTCCATACATTACCTGCGCCATGCCGTGCGATCCATCCTCTTGTTGTTTTTTGGTGATGATATTGATCACGCCACCCATGGCGTTTGAGCCGTAGAGGACCGAAGCAGGGCCGCGCACCACTTCCACCCGTTCCGTCATCATGGACTGGTAACTGTCGGCAAGCGGATGTCCCATCAGGCCCATATACTGCGGATGCCCGTCGATCAGCACCAATACACCGACAGGAGGAGCACCGCCAATACCGCGGATGCTCATTCCTCCGGCCGCTCCGTTGGCCACGCCATAGCCCATCAGACCTCTTTGAGTGATGAACAGTCCCGGCACCTCTTCGGTAAGCAGGGGTAGGAGAGAGGGTTGAATCCTCTCTTCAATCTGCCTTCCGGAAATCACCGATATGCTCATGGGCAGGTTGCGCAGATTCACTTTCGGCATGGTGCCGGTGACAATCAGTTCGTCGAGGCGAACGGTGTCGTTCAACTCTTCAGCCGGTTCATTTCCGGAGTAACTGTTTTCGGCTACCAGCGGAAATGCTGACAGCACAAGGCAATATAATAAGAGGGTGATTTTGTACATAACTTACCCTGATAATTGTTTGTTTTAAAGAGTGATTGTGTCTATAGAAACTGTGTCTATAGAAAGAGGATGAACCTGTTTACAGAGAGATCCTGTTTATATTATCCAGGGAAATCTGAAGCAGGATTCGTCATAGAGGGAATAATCGGCCTTTCCGTTCACGGCAAATGTTTTTATTTGCCGGGCACCATGTAGAAGATCGATAGCGTATTGTACCGTAGCTCCTGTTTTTATGCGATCTTCCACCAAAAGAATAGACTTACCTTTATAGTCGAAATCGACAGGAGAGATAAGCTGCGGGCTGTCATACTTCGGCTTCTGATCCTGGTCGCGCAGATTGATCTTTAGAAGTTGTATTTCGATGTTCAATCGCTGGTTGATGATCGCTGCCGGAATAATGCCCCCGTTGGCAATAGCGACAATCATGTCGAAAGTTTCATGAAAGGTGATCTCACGAAACCGTTGCATGACCTCTTCAAATGATTTTCCTGCGATCATCCTATCTTGTTTCTTTGGTTTTCACTGTCTCGGCGGCTCTCCGTCGCAATTTCGAAAGGGTTCTTCACAAATATTTTATACTTTGGCCAGTGCTTTTAGTATAAAATAGCCGCCAAAGAGTTGAATGAGCATTCCGGGGACGCCGAGGCGGAAATCCTGCACGGCAACGGCAAAGTTTTGCGTCATGGCCCATTCTATACCGGTTCCGATCAACTGATAAGCGAGGATAGCCAGCAGAATAGCCGGAAGGGATACTTTTCCGGCATATTTGGCGGCCAATGCGGCAGCGATCGCCAGAAGGACCGATTTGATCATGATGGCCGGCAGTACGGCTACGGGAGGCATACCGAACAGCAGATGGTTGGCCAGCGGAGATAAAACAGCAGTCAGTAATCCCACGTGCATACCATATTTATAAGCGGCGATAAGCGTAAAGAAATAAATAGGCAGGAATATAAGTCCTCCCTGCGGCACAAGATGTGCCAGCTGCGGTAAAAGCAGGTTGCCGACAATAAATATCGTTGCGAACAGATAGGTCTTCGTGTTACTGAGGTTTAAAGAGTACAATTTGACTGTTGTTGACATAATGTGTTGTTTTATATCGGTTTATATATTTTAGAATGGGCTCGTGCTGTTCCTCCAAATGAAGGCTGTTGATTTTAACCAGTAAAACCCGTATGCCCGTCTGGAACTCTAAGAACTTGTTTTAACAACGAAAAGCGAAGTTCCTACAAAACTATAAATTAAATCGTTGCCTTGGAAAGGGTAGGTAGTTATTTTTTATTTAAAAAAATAAAAAAGACTGTCGCTGATCCTATTGATCCTATTGTTTGGATGAGTTGCCTATAAGGGATTTATAATGAATATTTCAATTATGCGTTGAGCAATTATCTGGTTTTAAAGAGCATGGGCAGGAATTCCGACAGATAAATCCTCCAGTTGCGCCATGTATGTCCTCCTTCCGATTCCCGGTAAAGATATGGGAAATCCATTGTATCGAGTTTTTTTCTGAAATCGATATTGGCCTGAGAAAGAAAATCTTCCTTTCCGATGGCGATCCAGTATAGTGCATAGCCGTTTGCTTTCTGGGCGGCCAATGTCTTATCTATATTATCATATACCTTTGATTTTACAGTTTTATTAGGCATGATGGCAGCAGAAAAAAGTCCTATGTAATCGAAGGTGTCGGGAGAGTATCTTGAAATATGCAGGGTATGAAATCCACCCATTGACAGCCCAGCAAGGGCCCGTCCTGTCTTTTCCGGGATAGTGCGGTATTGGGAATCGACAAACCGGATAATTTCGTGAAAAGTCTCTTCATATTTTCCATCCATGGTGTGGGGCAACTGGAATTGTGGTTTGTAGAAACCCAGGCTCGATTCGCCGGGAGCAGCTTCCTGTGCCACGTTGCCGTTGGGCATCACCATGATCATCGGCTCCGCTTTGCCTTGAGCGATCAGATTATCCGCTATCTGTGATGCACGTCCGAGGGTCATCCATGCCTCTTCATCTCCTCCCATACCATGTAGCAGATAGAGGACAGGGTAGGTGTCCTCGCTCTCTTCATATCCGGGTGGCGTGTAGACAGTGATCCTCCGGGTCATATTATTGCCGGGTGATTCGTACCACCGTTTTGCTACTGTCCCGTGCGGAACATTATTCACTTTGTAGAGGTCGGCCTGTCCGCCGCCGATAAGCAACACGTTTAATGTACTGGCTACGTCGCGCCGGTAGTACACATTATTGGGATCATTTACCTGCAATCCGTCCACGTTAAAAGCATAAGTGTACAATTCAGAAGGCAGGGGATGTGTCGTATAGCTCCAGACGCCGTCGGCATCTTTTGTCATCTCAGCACTTCCCGCCGCCTCTTCCCCGGGGGCAAGAAAGTCGCCTGTAACCGATACATTGCTGGCGTTGGGGGCCGCTAAACGGAAAGTAACGGAGTTATCGGCATGTATCTCCGGGGAGATGATCTCTTTTCCCTTCCCGAACGGGAGGTTCTCCTGCGCTTGCAATGGCAAGATGAAAAACAACGCTAATAGGACTGCTAAAATTGAGGAAAGCTGCATCTTCATATGTTATTCGGATTAGAAAGTTCGTTAATAAATGTTTGAACAGTATTTAAAAGTGGTTTAAGTTCGTTTTCGATAATCCACCAAATCTCTTCAGCATCCACATCAAAGTAATGATGGGCAATAATATCTCTTAACCCCATGATCTTACTCCATGGAATATTTGGATCTGTGTTTAATAGTTCTTTATTGGTTACTTTGTCTAATCCTTTCAAACTTTCACCAATTGCAATAAATTGCATACATACTGCATCTAATTTTTCCACTTTGCTTGGGGCGGTTAAGAAATCTGACGCACTATGGATTTCCAAAGTTCTACTTTGGATAAGCAAAATAGCCTTTTCAATTTGTTTTAAAATATGTATGGCTAATTCTTTATTATAAGACATAAATTCCTTCTTTTTCAATACGTTCTTTTAAATATGGATTCATATTTTCCCTGAATCGAACAATATCCACCGAACAGCCGAATAAATTTTCCAAATACTCCTTCAAATCCATTATCAGGAATGGGTTGGGAGTTTCCGTTTCTACACAGATATCGATATCACTTACAGGGGTATGTTCATCGCGCGCAACGGATCCAAATAACCGCAGAGAGCGAACACCGAATTGTTGCATTAGCAATTTACCCGAAGAGTGTAACAATTGAATATATTCATTTTTTGTCTTCATATGACTGATTTTGTTTCACAAAGCTAATAAAAAACTATCGGTAAAAGAAAATACGCCCTGTAGATTTAACCCGCAGGACGTATTTCTTTAATGAAAGATATTTTGTTTGGATTGATCGTTTTAAAAATAAAATAGGATTATCCGCCGGAAGTAGAAGACGTCCTCCAAGCACTATGGACTTTTTCAGCACAGTCTAATAGGCAAATCACGAAGAATAGACAGATAAAAGTTCGGTCTGTATACATTTTTTTAACGATTAAATTGTATACTTTTTTTTATTATTTTTCCCTTATCTATGTGAACGTTTTTGTTAAGCAATAAGTAGAACGCTGGTTTGTTTGCGTTGTACTATTGTGAGAAAACGACTAAATTTAGGGAGCTACTTCGTTAAGCTAAATGGGTAAAGTCAAACTTGTTTTGACTTTGTCGAGCACAGAAATAATGCAATAAAAATTGAAAAGGACTAATGTAATTAAACTCAATAATAAACATACGTTTTGAAATCTTTATTTATCATGCATTCGTTCGATTCTCGGGGATATCAGGTTAGACGATATTTTTTCTTATCAAAATCACTGTCATGGAAATAGATTTGAAAAGAATGAAAAAGAAGAAGGCCGTATGGGGCCGTTCCGGTCAGGATGCAGCGTTTGACGGGAACGAAGACCTGCTTGCGTTTATGTACAGAACGTATGCGGATAACCTGTATGTGTATGGCTTATCGTTTCATTCCGATATAGGCATGATAGAAGATGCGATTCATGATGTGTTTATTGATGTTTATATAAACGAGAAGAGGCTTGCCAACATCTCCAGCTTACAGCAATACATTAAAACAGCATTCCGTCACCGGCTTTTATTTTTATTACAAGGTAACAAACGCTATGTGGAAATTGTAAACGATGTATCAGATTTGTCTACCGAAAAAAACAGCCAGGAATTATGGATTGAAAATGAAGAAGAAAACGATAAGAAAAGACTGGTCAAACGCTTGTTGTCAGGCCTGACCCGGCATCAGCGGGAAGCCCTTCATTTACGTTTTATCGAAGGACTTTCTTATGATGAGATATCGGAGATTATGCAGATTAATTACCAGTCTGTCAAGATGCTGATACACCGGGCTGTGTCCAGGCTTCGAAATAAAGATATTTCATCTTCTCCGAATACCGATTAGTGTAAAGAATTATTCGTTCAATAAAAGAACTTACAAATAAGAAATGCAAACAGACTATACCAATTATAAAGACATTGACTTTCTCGATGACGATTTCTTCATTGAATCTATGATCTTCCCCACCAGGGAGAGTGAACTTTTTTGGTCGGAACTCATTGACCGGAAGAAGATCGATATCAATGAATTTATTTCCGCCAATATGCTTTTGGATACGATAAGAAAAAACCGGCACGAGGTATCGCAATCGCGAAAAGACCGGCTGTGGAAAAGGATCGAAACAACTAGAAAGTCACTGAACAACAGGCATAAAGGAGTACGCCTATACAGATATCTGGCTATTGCTGCCTGTAGTGTAATTATCATTGGCTTAACATTTACTTTTCTTTTCGAGAAAAAGGATGCGCCTGATCGTCCGGATACGGATATCGACTATGCACAGTTTCAATCGCTACATCAACAACAAACCCACCGGGAAATACGCATTGTCACTGAAGACCGGCAGGTTGAGATCGACGGAAAAGATGCAGAAATAAAGTACGACAGTACGGGCTCATTCACCGTGAATAATGAGACGGCAGAACCCAAAAGAGCGGCAACAGCCGCTACCGCCCGTCCTCCGTCGGCAAAACTTTCTTACAACCAGTTATCCGTACCTTATGGTAAACGGGCTTCCCTAACCCTGGCTGATGGAACCCTGCTATGGGTCAATGCCGGTACCACGGTCATCTATCCGGTTGTTTTCCCCGATCATAAAAGAGAGATTTATGTAGAGGGAGAAATATATGCCGAGGTGCAACGGGATGAGAACCGGCCCTTCCTGGTTAAAACGGACAAACTGGAGATCTGTGTGCTTGGCACTTCTTTCAATGTGTCGGCTTACAAAGAAGACGCCCTGAAAAAGGTCGTTTTAGTGAACGGATCGGTCGATATCAGGTTAAACGGGTTGAATACACGATTATCCCCCAATCAGTTATATACCTACACCGGGCAGGGAAGCAGCGTGGAAACAGTCGATGCGGAGATGTACACTTCGTGGCGCGACGGCATATATATATTCAAGGATGAGCCTATAGAAAACATTCTTCTGCAATTAGCCCGTTATTATAATGTTACCATGATTTTTCCGCCGCAACCGTCCGGAATCCTGTGCTCGGGTAAACTGGAACTGAAAGAAGATCTTTCTCATCTACTCAACAACCTGTCACAAATAGCTTCGTTTAATTTCGGTGTAAAGGACAACGAATACAGAATACAGTTTAATCAATAATTTTTTAGTTCAATTTATTCAATATGTCATGAAGCAAATCGAATTGGGGTTTAGACGAAAAAGAGCTCAGGTCATCGTCATGATCTGTTTTGTGCAATTTTTCCTTTGGGAATCAAATGCACAGGTAATCACCATTCATCAGGCCAATAAACCGGTAAGCGAGATCCTTCGTGTTATTGAGACAACCAGCGACATGGTTTTTTTCTATAACAACAACGATGTGGATCTTAACCGGAAAGTCAGTCTACAGGTGAGCAATGAATCCATTGAGAAGGTCCTCGACCTGCTTTTTGCGAATACGCAAAATACGTACAAGATCGACGGCCGGCAGGTGTATATCATGAAAAAACCGGTAAAAGAGGCGGTTTCCAACCGGCAACAGAAAAAGACAATCACCGGCACAATTATCGATAAAGACGGCGAACCCATTATCGGGGCCAATATTATAGAGAAAGGCACAACGAACGGTACGGTAACCGATATAGACGGGAAATTTTCTTTAAGCGTTGAAGACAATGCCGTGATCCATATCTCCTATATCGGGTATCTGGCACAGGATATCAATACAACTGGGAAGGTAACATTGGATATTGTTATGCAGGAAGATACAAAAGCGTTGGAAGAAGTAGTAGTGGTAGGGTATGGAACTCAAAAACGAATCCATATGACTGGGGCTATCTCACAAATAACTTCTAAAGACCTGACGAAAGCTCCAATGCAGAACGTATCGAATATGCTTACAGGAAAGATCCCGGGATTGACCAGTATTCAAAGATCAGGAAAACCCGGTGAAGACGGTACAGCCTTATATGTACGCGGGCTAAATTCTTTCACCGGTAATAATGGGCCAATGATCATTGTTGACGGTGTACCCCGTCCTATTGATTATGTAAACCCAAATGACATCGAATCTGTTTCTGTCCTGAAAGACGCCTCAGCCGCTATCTACGGTGTCCAGGGAGCCAATGGGGTTATTTTGATAACCACCAAAACAGGAGGAGAAGGTCCGGCAAAAATCTCTTACGATGGATCTGTAACACTGACTCAGAACACAGCCATGCCAGAGATGTTGAATGCTGCGGATTATATGTATTGGCATAATAAAGCCCGCTCAATGGACGGATTAACACCTCTCTGGTCTGCCGATATTCAAAATAAAGTGATGACCAATGATCCAAATAGCGTATGGGGACAGACCGATTGGTTGGATAAAATTTTCAGAACCGGCGTCATGAATCAACACAATCTTTCTGCTTCCGGAGGTACTGAAAGGACAAAGTATTATGCCAGTCTTGGCATCATGGATCAGGAAGGAACAATGATAAATACAGGATTCACCCGTTATAATCTCCGTACAAACCTGGATGTTCAGGTAGCCAATAACCTGAAATTAACGGCAAATATGGCAGGTTATCGTTCCGACAGAGACTGGCCCGGAACAGATATAAGTAACCAGGGTGAATTTAGCCCTGTAAGACAAGCTATCAATTCAATTCCAATCATTAAATCAGATTATAATGGACTTCCCGTTGCCTGGAACGGTTCAACATACCTGGTAAATGGTTATGCTGCACTTACTGAATCCGGCTATAAACGTCAGAGCAGATGGAATCTCGACTCCAATGTCAAATTGGAATATGACTTCTCCGATTTGACGGATGCCCTGAAAGGCCTAAGAGTTTCAATGTTTGGTGCTTATAATTATAGCAACACCGTAGATTCCAACTACGACCGTTGGTATCAACTATATTATGTAAATCAAAATTTTGATGAAGGAATTGGTGGGGCTAGCGGATACAGTTCCGATAATGTTTATCTGAAAGCAGCATCCTGGGGTGATAACTGGTTACTTCGCCCGCAAATTGACTACTCCCGCGATTTCGAAGATCACCATGTTGGAGCAATGTTTGCTTATGAAGCCAAAAAAAGCTATTCCAGTACGATGACCGGGGTAAAAAGAGGATATTACAGCGACGAACCTGTCGATTTATCATTAGGCTCAACCCTTCCTGAGACACCGATTACCGGTTCTCACGGATATTACGGAGGTCAATTATCTTATATCGGTCGTATTAACTATGCCTATTCAACCAAATACCTTGCTGAAGTAGCGTTCCGCTATGATGGGTCCTATATTTTTGCACCGGGTAATCGTTGGGGATTCTTCCCTTCCACTTCACTTGGATGGGTTATCTCGGAAGAAGATTTTTTCAGAAGTGCGGTACCTAACGTCGATTATTTAAAAATTCGCGCCAGCTATGGAAAAAGTGGAAATGACGCTGTTGATCCATTCCAACATTTCTCCCTCTATTCGCTGGCAAATAATAGTATGGTCTTAGGCAATCGATCAATTTCTCAATTTTACGCCTCAAACAGCTATGTTTACAGTAATTTAACATGGGCAACTACTGACAGCTACAATGTTGGTTTTGATCTCGACATGTGGAACAAAAAACTGGGTGTGGAAATGAATGTTTTCTATAAACTAACCAAAGATATCTTAGAAGCACAAAGCGGTAACTATCCCCCGTCATTAGGTGGATATTTTCCCCAATATCAAAATTCCGGTAAAGTAGAAAATAAGGGTTTTGAGTTATCTCTTAAACACTTTAACCGTATTAACTCAGACTGGAATTATTCATTAAGAGGTGATTTTGCTTTTGCACGCAACAAGGTATTGTCTAGAATAATCAGTGACAACCGGCCTAATTATCGTGCCATTATAGGCGAATCAATTGGTGCAAGATATGGCTTTGAGGCACTTGGTCTGTTTCAGACTCAGGAAGAAATTGAAAATTATCCGGCAGCACCTTCAGGAGTTATCAGACTGGGCGATTTAAAATACAAAGATATTAATGGTGATGGAATTATCAGTTCGGAATATGATTATGTAAAAACCGGTTATGGTGCTATCCCTGAAATAAACTATGCGCTGAATATGGAAGTTTCTTACAAGAACTTCTACGTGACAATGTTATGGCAAGGAGTAGCTAATACCGATTATGAACTCTCCGGTGTGTATGACTCAGGTGTAACCGCTTCTACTGTATATACGGCATCTTTCCCGGAAAGTGGTAATTCCCCGTATTATCGTATTGAGGGAGCCTGGACTCCTGAGAATACAGATGCTCAATATCCACGATTAAGTACGGTTGCCAACGGGAACAACGCATGGCAGTCTACATGGTGGGTAATTAACGGTAACTATTTGCGTTTGAAGAATGCAAATATAGGTTATAACTTCCCTGAAAAACTATTAAGAAATACACCATTTAATCAAATTAATATTTATTTGGCCGGAACCAATATACTTACATTGAGCTACTTTAAATATGTCGATCCTGAAAGTCCATCGGTAAGTAACGGTTATTACCCGCAACAAAAGACGTACACTTTGGGTATTAATGTATCATTCTAATGATAGGAGAAGAAAAAATGAAAAAAAGAACAATCATATTTTTATTCAGTATTGCTGTATTCGGACTCTTTTTGTCTTCTTGTACAGAAGATGTTTTAGACATAGACAATACAAAGGATTTATCTGATTTAGCAATCTGGAGCACTGAAAGTGCTGCTGAAATGTATATTACGGCGTCATATAAAACATTTACCGATGTTTCACAAGTTGCCAACAGTCGTACCCAGTTTTATGACAGTTATTCGGATATTATGAAGTCTACAGCGTGGGATATTTATAATCATGCGTACAATAAATCATTACTGCAAGCCAGTGCTTTCACAACAGGCAGTGCAGGCGCCTTTGAAAATTGGAATCAGGTTTATACAGAACGCATTCGTCGGGCAAATGTACTTCTGAATGAGATCAAAAATTATGGAGTAGAAAAATATGGTGAGGAGTGGAGTAATGTCCGCAGGGCAGAAGTACGTTTTTGCCGTGCATTTTCTTATTATCGCCTTATTCGAGTGTATGGAGGTGTAATTATTCGTACTGATGTTTCAGGTGTCAATGGAGGAGTCGATGACGGTGCTTATCAGGAAGATATCCACAGAGCCAGGGCAACTGAAGAAGAGAGTTGGGATTTCGTCGTCAATGAACTATTGTGGGCTGCGGAAAACCTGCCGGAATCATGGCCCGAAAATTGGGAGGGACGTGCGACCAAGAAGTCGGCCTACGGCCTGCTCTCGCGTATGGCATTATATGCGGGAAAATGGCAAATAGCTATTGATGCTGCGGAGAAAGTGAAAGAATTGGGTGGTGCGTTATCTCCTGACTACGCGAAAGTATTCCAGGTAGATGGAGGTCAGGACAATTCTTCTGAAATTCTTTTCTCTTTGTATTTCCTGAGTGGAAGTGTTACACACAGTTTTGACAGCTACAACCGTCCTTTTGGCGATAGAGCTGTGCACGGCACCTCAGCTATCTATGCGGAACATGTACCAACAGGTGATCTGGCCGATATGTATGAATTCTCGGATGGAACCGAGTTCAATTGGAATACCTATGATGAGAACCATGCGGATCCCTATAACGACCGGGAACCTCGTTTTCATGCTACGATTCTCTATAATGGAAGTCAATGGGAAGGTAGAGAAATTGAGACATTTGTAGATGGAGCCGACGGATTTGTTGAATTTCAACAGTCCTCTTCTACAGGAGGGCATACCCCTACCGGCTATTACTTACGCAAATACCTGCAAGAGGGATACTCCGATTTCGTTACAAAAGGCAGTTACCAATATGATGCAGTCATTCGCTACGCAGAAGTTTTATTGAATAAAAGTGAAGCATATGCTCAATTAGATTATACCCGCTACCAATCGGAGGCACTCGGTGCTTTAAACGAAGTAAGAACACGTGTTGGACTACCTGGAAAAACAGCCTCAGATGCCCCCAACAAAGAAGCATTTATGTCTTTGCTGCGTAAAGAACGTTGTGTGGAATTGGCGGGTGAAGGTTTTCGTTATTGGGATTTGCGTCGCTGGAGATTGGCAGAAAATGTAATCAATGGAAAGAATGCTTATGGTGTCAAGATTACAAAAAATGCCGATGAAACTTTCACTTACGAAAAAGTGAATGTCGATGGCGGGACACCGAGAGTTTTTTTTGAAAGATATTATTATTTTTCATTGCCTACTTCAGAAATAGCGAACAACAATTTATGTGAAAACAATCCCTATTGGTAATCAGAACTATTTCGTTAAGCAATACGAACAGAAGACAAGCTTGCTTGGATTATGCCATTGCGGGAATTAACAATCGAGGAGCGAAGGCGACTCAAAACGACTAATGCAATTGAACTATTCTGTTAAGCCAAATGAGTAGAAGGCAAGCTTGCTTGCATTATACCATGGCGAAGAATAGTCTAAATTTATTGAACAAATTAATTAAACAAAGATGAAAATAGTACATAAAATCGGAATATTGATTCTAACTGTTTCCATAACAATCTCAATGTGGAGTTGTGCCGATGTAAATGAAGAATATGTATTTGTCCATGATACAAATACTATCTCACAGATGATTTGCAAAGTATCCCATAATGCGGGTGAATTTAGAGGTGGAATCACAGAATTCAATAAAGATGGCGATATAGTTGAAGGAAGCTTTACTCAAGAAGAGGTTGAAGGTGGTTATGGGTTAATCCTATTTGCGATTCCTAAATCACTGGAAAATGATGTGGATTTGACCAGCGTTTACTTGATCGCCACAGTAACATATGACGTATTCATCACCCCTTCTTTATCAGGGAAGCACGATATTACAGGTGAAGGTATCATTATAACTGTAAAGTCCGGCATTGGAACAACACGTCAGTATCGTGTAAGAGGGTTTTATGAATAGATTCACTACTGATTTACATAATTAATTAAATCACTTTGTAATGAAAAAAATAAATTTAAAAATACATTTTGTACTCGTTTTGACGCTCATGGTCTTATTCAGTGCCTGTAATGACGAAAACCTGGGTAATGAAGCTGCAATAATTAATTCTTTCTCGGTGAAAGGTAAAGATAACTCATCTTTCAGAGCAGTTATTAATGATGACAACACCATAACTATTAAAGTTTCCCCTTACCTTGATGCAGTAGAAGTTCTGGACTCTGCTTTAGCTACTTTTTATCTTTCGAAAGGTGCAACCGTTTCACCCGACCCTACAATTCCCCAAAACTTTGCCCAAGACGGAGGGGTAAGATATACGGTTACCTCTGAAGATAAGCAAAACAAACGCGATTATATTGTATCCTGGGGAATTTCGGACCAATTACCCTACGGCGAAGGATTCAGCTATGCCGAAATAGGTACTGCAAAAGATTTTACCCAATTAGGTTATCCGGGAGAAGTGAACAATTTTGGATATGCAGACGCTAAGCTTTACGGTGATTTACTACTCTATCCTGCTTATTGTGGTGACTACATAATATTGCTTTCACGTGCATATATTGATGCTGATCCAACTTCTCCGTATGGTATAAAAGTAGTGGATAAAACCACTTTAAATGATGCAGGGACGCTCAACCTGGGTTCTATTTCTCCTGCCGATTTAAAGTTGATTACATCAGACTATAAAGGAAATCTGGTGGGAGCCGTAACAAAAAATAATGAAACTGAATTTTTCTATTGGGCAACTCCGACTGAGACTCCTAAATCTGCAGGTAAAACATCCGTTAATATGACACCTACCACCGACGGATCGAGTAATTTCCAAGTGGCCGGTGATATTACAGGCAACGCATGGATTACTGCTCTGGCACCTCGTGGAGGTAAAGGTGAACACTATCGTGTAAAAGTAACAAACGGCCAATTGGCATCAAACTATTCCATTATAGAAACGGGTTATGCCAGCGACGACTGCAGTGGATTTCAAATGATCACCCCTCTTGACGATTCTGATCAACCCGGTTTTGTAGTGGGAGATACCGAAGGTACGGCAAATGCAGCAAATTCTATTCATTGCTATGTAAATACCTTCGCCGGCTCTACAGTATCCGTCATGCCGGCACTGTGGCAAAATACCTTACAAAGTTGGTGGGTAGGCACCGGATTCTCTACTGCACGGGTAGGAGGCCGCTCTCCTGTTGTTTCGGCATTACCTATCAATGGGAAAAGCTATGTAATAGTGACAAGTGGAACAGCATGGTGGCACGCAGCCGCGGTACTTTCAGCCGACCTTCAAACATTGACCCATGAAAATCTTAATATCGCAGAGAGCGTGAATCGCGGATGGAGTTTTGGTTCATGGGTTGATTGGTATTGGAATGAAGAAGATAAGGAAGCTTATCTGGCTGTATGGTTTGGCCGGCTTGGCCTGTATACCTATAAATTAACCTGCTTCGAATAATTAGCACAGACGAAGAAAGCCTTTTAAGGTTTTCTTTATCTATAATGTAGATTTGTAGGAATTTACAACTTTCGTTTGTTCTGATATTCCAAAAAAATGTCACCTAATTAAATAGTTATATAATATATGGTTATGAGGAACTTCGAAATAAGCACCCAACTGCTGTTTAAAACATACAAGCTCAAAATATAAACTATGAAGACCTATTTATTTGTTTTTCTTTTTGTATTCAGTTTTTTTTCCTCCTGTTCAAAAAACGATGATAAAAATAGTGGAGACAACAATGAACATGAAATTCCGATAGACATCGAAAAACCAGCTGAAGCCACTAAACCAATTCAGATGTGGATAGATGCCCATGCTAATTTCAGCCGGTTTGCCAATAAGGAAAATATAACATCTTATATGGAAAAGATGAAGGAGACCGGATTCAATGAAGTGTATGTTGATGTGAAACCCGGTATTGGTTATGCATTATATGAGAGCGACATTTTGCCACAACTGACTAAATGGGATAATGAAACTGTTGACCGTGACTGGGATTATCTCGCTTTTTGGATTGAAGAGGCTGAACGCCTGGACATGAAGGTAATTGCAAGCCTTTCGGTCATGGGATATGGGTATACCAAGACCAAAGAGGGGCTGATTTACGATGATGATAGATGGAAAGGCAAAACACAGGTGGAGATGCCGGATAATAATCCTGATAATCTTGTGGATATGCGTGATCAAACCAATGTTGATGCAGCCATGTTGAATCCAAGCCTGCCGGAAGTTCAATCATTTATAATTTCAATTATTGAAGAGATTGTGACAAAATACCCTGAATTGAAAGGAATTTGTCTAGACTATTGCCGCTGGTATGGGGGAAATTATGGATTTAGCGACGCTACTATTGATGCATTCGAAGCCTATAGCGGATTAGCAGTTACAAATAAAAATGATATTATCACCAGTAGCGGAGGTATTGGACCACTCTATAGCCAGTGGATCGAATTCCGTTCCATGACAATAACCAATCTCATCACAAATATCCGCTCGAAAGTGAAATTGATCAACCCCGGGATGGAACTTCATCTGTGGGCATCTGCCCATTGGAATTCACGTTATAGCGTTGGTCAAAACTGGGCAAGCAAAGATTATAAGCCTGCCGGTAGCAGCATATATACCGGAACATACAGTAAGACCGGTTTTGCCGACCAGATAGATGTTTTTTCGTTGGGAGCTTATGCTGAATATGTTTGGAAATCCGAAAATCCCAATTCTGAATGGTCTGTAGAAAATTTCGTAACAACCTACTCCAACTATACAATGGGAGATTGTCACGTATACGGCTCTATCGGTACTTATGCTTATGGGAACAAGGCTCCAGCCGTATCCGATGCTGTATATTTATGTCTGAAAAATACAGAGGGTTTAATGGTATTTGAAATTTCCCATGTGATTAACAACAATCAATGGAATGCTATTAAAGAAGGGATAGAACGTGTATATAAATAGAGGGTCTAGATAAATTATATAAACAGGGTTATCGCTTAAATCTCACTTTGCTTACTCTCAATTAATCTGGCTCAATCAAGGGATTACGTTATAACATCCCCTGATCAGAAAATTGAAGTTACTGTTTCAGATGGAAAAGAACTAAACACGATAATTACGTACCATAGTTTCATTGCCGAAAATGCTGTTTTATGGCGGTAATGTCATACGGGTCCGGTTATTATCAATATCTTTGCAGCAAAGAGTGGGAACAGTATGTGGAAAGATATGCTCTATGTAGGAATCGGAGGGGGGATCGGCAGTATCCTCCGGTTCATTACTTCCCGTCTCGTAGCCCGGTATGTGTATGCCGAATGGCTGTTTATAGGGACGTTTACTGCCAATATAGCCGGATGTTTTCTGATTGGCCTCCTATCGGGATGGATGCTTACGCATCAACCTGAGAACCAAGCCTTTCGTTTGCTTTTTATCGTGGGATTCTGTGGCGGATACACCACCTTCTCCACCTTCGCCTTTGAGAATCTGCGGCTGATAGAGATGAATCAGTGGGGATTATTTGCGTTATATACCTTCACGAGCGTTACACTGGGATTGCTGGCAGTATGGGGAGGAATGAAGCTGGGAAACTGATAATACCCTGAATCTATATATCTGCGGGGACCCCCGTAATGCACGGTAAGGATGGATAAAAAAATGCGCCATACAGGTTATTCCGTATGGCGCATTCAACATATGTATTGTATGGATCTATTTCAGCTCTTTGATACGAATATTCCGGAACTTCACTTTTGAACCATGTCCCAGAAAACCGATATGGCCGGTTTTATTGAGTAATCCCGGATGTTCGCGTTTATCCAGTGTCCCGTTTTGGGAAGCTTTGCGGATATTGCCGTCGAGGATGGTTGTCCCGTTGAGGATCACTTTGATGTGATCGCCGTCGGCAATCACTTCCTGATAGTTCCATTCACCGACAGGCTTCAGGAAGCCCCTCGTCGCAGGAATCACACCATAAACCGATCCGTGGTACTGGTATATGGCCAGTTGCTCATAAATGGGCGCTTCGTTATCCAGGATCTGCAGTTCCATCCCTACGTAAGCGGCATCCCCCTCCAAAGGGGTACGGATACCTAACCCGTTGTTGGCCCCGGGTGTGAGCATAAATTCAAAACGGAAGACAAAGTTATCGAATTGATCGCTCGTATAGAGATTGCCGCCGGACCCTTGGCTGGGATGCAGAACAATGTTGCCGCTTTCCACTGCATAATCCCTCTTGTTCCCTGTCCACTGATCGAGATTCGTCCCATCAAAGAGAATGCGAAAACCTTCTTTCTCCTCTTCAGACGATAAGGTGAAAGGCTCCGGACGGGGAATCTCCCTGATCAAGATATCGCGGTAGGCCACCTTGCTGCCATGCGCCTGTAATTCGATCTGCTCCACCGGGAAAATAGGCTGGTTCCTGTCCCAGAAGTTCTCCAGGATCACATTGTCGGTCACCAGTTCGCCGTTCAGCCATACCGATACGCGTTCGCCTACCATCCTGATAAGGAAAGTATTCCATTCCCCAACTTTTTGGTCGGCTACCTTCAATGGTTTACTCGGATTCTGCTGGTTATTATACAGCCCTCCCGACCCTACTTGTGCACCTACATTCACACGGGCGGTATCCCAGATCTGTACCTGCGGGGTTCCACGCAGATAGATACCTGCATCGGGTTCGGCGCCGGGGTAGAGTTTCCAGTCCACCAGCATTTCGAAGTCTCCGTACTGTTTCCCGGTGCAGAGGTTATTGTATCCTTTCCCATCGAAAACGATATTGCCGTCCTCCACTTTCCAGTCATTTGCCGCTTCCTTATCAGCTTTCGTCTGGGCTGTGGCCAACTCCCGTGGACTCATCTTCGCCCGTTTAATAGGATTTTCCACCAATCCTTTCCATCCGTCCAGATTCTTGCCATTGAAAACAGAGACATATCCCCCTTCGGCAGGATTTTCAGTCAGGTATTTGGTGATGGACTGCCGTTGGTAATCGGCATCGGGATTAGAAAGTGTTTTACTTACTTTATTCAGAACATGGGTCGTTTCTGTTCCTGCAAAGGAGGGATCATTGATTGCGATATTCATTGCGGCCAGTGCAGCCGTCTCTTTCAGTGCAGGTATATCCATATAAGGCGTTGCGAATAGCATTGCCTGATATTGGCCGGTATTGCCTATCAGTCGCAATAGGTCGTTTTTCTGTTTGTCGGTTTGGGCAAACTGCATTGCCTCGCGGAGGTAGAGGTATCTGATTGCTCCGGTCTGGCCGGAGTTACGGATAACGGAAATCAATGCGTCCGTCACTTTTTCCAGTTCACGATTGTTTGTACTGCTGCGTGCAATATCCAGCATCGGATAAATCACGTGGAACGATTTCCACTGGCTGAGCGCATCGAAAGCAGCCTCTTTTTCAGCACCCGTAGCAGAAGCATAGGCATTGGTAATGATATCCATAGCCTCCTGTGAGCCGCTATTGGCCAGGGCGGTATAATAGAGATGCTTGTTTGAAGAGCTCTTCATCCTCTCGGTAACCAGCGGAAGTTGTTCTTCTGCCGGCAGGTAGGCCAATGCTGCGTTGATGGCCTGCTGAATGGCAGGGACGTGTGCTGCATCCGACCGCTCAAGCAAAGTAAACAGGTCGGGTAGGTTCTTGTCTGTAACCACATCCTTCAGCGTATTGGCGGCAACGGACTTTACAGCCGCATTGTTACCGAACATCTGGTTGTAAACCAGGTTATACTGACTTTCCATCTTCCGGCTGGAGATGAGTTCCAGGATAGCCTTTTTTCCCGCATCACCGCTCTGTTCAAAAACGGAAGCGAGGGTATAGGAGATATCCCCATTGTAGGTGGACAAAGCATCTTTTGCCAGTGTGACAGTCTCATCGTTATTGCTTTTCAGGAGAGATGCCAGCGCGATAAGCGCCTCTTCGCCACCAAGTTTTGCCAAAGAGAGGGTAGCGGCTTTCTGCACCATATTGTCGGATGAATTGGTAAGACCGGCCATTTGAGGTATGGAAGCTTTTTTATTGTGGTTGCCTGACCAGTAGATAAGCGCTGTTTGTACTTGTGGTGATTTGGCGGAAGCGAGTTCTTTTTGTATTAATTCGGTCGATTTCTTATCGTCCTGGAACGGATAGAGGTTGAGTAGTCCGGAAAGGTAGGTGATGTCCCCATCCCTGATCGCACTTTTCAGGATGTCCTCCTTTTTGACGGAAGATTGTGCCAGTAGTAATTTGACAGCAGCAATTTTGATATCCTGCTTATTCTGTTTCTTGCCTGTGGCGAGCAGGTTTTCCGCTTCTTTTTTTACGAGTTTGGGTTCCGTATTATTCAACCTGCCGAGCAGGGAGATATATGAAGCGGTGGCGTTATCTTTCCGGTATGCATAACCGGCATTTTCTGTAGCACTGCGCAATGCATTGAGAGATTCTTTCGTACCCACATTTCCCAATGCATTCAATAATACTTTTTGCATGGCTTCCGAGGAATTCCCGTTCAGGAGACCAAGCAGAGCCGGTTCGGCCTGTTGGTAGCGGGTTTGCCCGATGGCGTTTATCAGGTTTAATCTGATGCCTTCTGCATTTGTACCCGTAAGAGCGGTCAATAGAGCGTTACCGGCTTTTTCCGTTCCGATGGAAACCAATGTCTGGGCGGCAGGGGCGGAGAGCTGTTCGTCCGTGAGAAAGGCCGACAGCACATCTACATTATCGTCTGTGGCAATCGTCCGGAGTTGGCGGATCAGGAAGGCTTTTATTTCCTTATCCAGCGGCTGGCTGAGCGCTTTTTCAAAAGCCCCGGCTGCAACGTTGCGGGCAGCATTATCATTCGCCACGAAATGGCTCCATCCGCTGATAGCGTAATCCAGGGTTTCGTTGGTTTGATTGCCGGGAGGATTCATCCTGCTGATCAGGTCGAGTAATCCCGCTTCTCCGGTAGAAACCAAATCGGCGATTGTCCTGTTGTATTTCTGGGGTGTATCCGCCGGCAGTTGCGCCAACGCATCGGCAATGATGGTGGTTGTAGTCCTTCCTTCCGGCAGTTGGGCCTGCATCCCGCTTGTAATAAGCAGACCCAGGCAGATTATGATCAGTTGTATATGTTTCATTTTTAGAGTAAAGAATAAAAAAATTTAGAATCAAGAATCAAGATACAAGAACCAAGAGATTTAGTGAACTAAAGACGAAAAGTGAAAAGAAAAAACCAGAAATCATCTTCCCACCTTTTCACATTAATCTCATTGGCACCTTAGCACATTATTAAATGCTCCACGGTGCACGGACGGGTTGGTCCAGCAGGCGATTGGCTTCTTCATCGTTCACAAACAGTTCGTTGATGGGGTCAAACTCGAGCGTTCTGTTCAATTGAAGCGCTGCCACACCCATATTGACGATCGTACAGGAACGGTGTCCGTTGATTTCATTCAGGGCAAATTTTTGCCTGTTGCGAACGCACTCCGTGAAATTGGTGTTTTGGGCCTGCGGTTCGGGAAAATCGGCTAACTTCTTTTCCCAATCGGGTATATCGCATACAAAATTCCTGTAAACATTGCCATTCGGCCCGGAAATATAAGGAGTGCCCGGTTTTCCGTAATCGCCCCCCCAGAGGATGATCTGACAACCGTCTTCGTAGGTATATGTGATGGATCGCCATGTTCCTACTGCGTCGGGATGCTGTTGCGGTGCATCTACCTCTACCTTGACAGGGCTGGTGTTGTCTTTGCCCAGCATGTATTGTACGGGATCCATATAGTGTTGTCCCATATCCCCAAGGCCTCCGCCATCGTAATCCCAGTATCCGCGGAACGTTTGATGTACGCGGTGCGCATTGTAAGGTTTATAGGGAGCCGGCCCTAACCACATATCATAATCAAGTTCCTGGGGGATCGGTTGCGGCTCCAGGTGTGTTTTCCCCACCCAGAAGAATTTCCAGTCGAAACCGGTATGTTTACTGATGGTCACTTTCAACGGCCAACCCAGCAGGCCGCTGTCGACCAGTTTTTTGAGAGGTTTCATCGGCGTCCCTAATCCGTAAAACGAATCTTTGAACCGGAACCAGGTGTTAAGGCGGAAGATATTTCCGTGTTGCGCTATTGCCTCTCTGACCCGTTTTCCCTCGCCGATAGTGCGGGTCATTGGTTTTTCACAAAAGACATCTTTTCCTGCTTTTGCCGCTTCTACCGACATGATCCCGTGCCAGTGGGGCGGAGTAGCAATGTGTACGATATCCACGCTTTTGTCGAGGATAAGATCGCGGAAGTCATGATAGAGATTGATTTTTTCCTTTACCATGGCAGCCGCCTCTGAGAGGTGTTTTTTGTCCACGTCGCACATGGCTACCACGCGTGTGTTATCATAGGGAATATGGCCCCGGCCCATTCCGCCTACGCCGATGATCCCTTTGGTCAATTCGTCACTCGGGGCGATCATGCCTTTTCCGAGCACGTTTCGGGGGACAATGGTGAGTAATGTGACTCCTCCCATCGTTTTCAAAAACTGTCTTCTGGTGGTCATTGATATTTTAAAATTTAGTTGTTTTAGGTATGCTTAAAATAAATTTATTGCAAAAATAATCTTTTTTGCAATAAAAGAAACCAAACAGGAGGGTAAAATCCCGGAAAAATCGGAATTACAGACTTTGGGCGGCAATGGACGATAAAAACGCCCAATTATTAGGAAGGGGATTTTTTTAACCTGTTCTATTCTTTATGAGGAACGCCTGCCAAAGGAATGGTTTCGGGAATGCCTTCTACTTTTCCCATGTCGTAAGTCTTTGGCCCCAGATATAGATCGGAGTTCATGATCTCCTCCCTGGTGACATCTTTTCCCGTGTATGCGGCTATTCTGCCCATAATGGCCACAAGCGTGGAGTTAGCCTGGTCTTCTCCGTCGTTGATAGTATTTCCCGTCCTTATGGCTGTGACTAAATTGATGTGTTCCTGTACGAAAGGATTGGTTACATGCCATTCTGACTGCGTATCG
>ENA-UOOI01001476-UOOI01001476.1-fermentation-metagenome-genome-assembly--contig:-NODE-1476-length-24320-cov-21.739584_pt1 | contig 24320 bp, 15 predicted proteins | sample MGYA00245779_ERZ724027 | MGnify/ENA primary metagenome ERZ724027 (study PRJEB28704, sample SAMN03018318) | fermentation metagenome | biome: anthropogenic terrestrial biome; feature: soil...
CTGTGCAGATTATCAAGGAGATAAAGAGTAAATAGATGTTTTTTAGCATAATTATTATGACGGTTTGTAACTGAGTACACTGTATATTGTGACGGTTTATCAGAATTGATTTTTGAACGAAAGAGACTGAATGAAAGTTATTTCATAACAGTCTCTTTCAAAAGTTAGCAGAACAAAGATAGGTTTATTTACTGAAAGATTCAATAATTAACTTCCATGTTTTTTTTGTTGTCTTGTCGGCTGCAATTACTTCGTAGCTCATGTTGGGCTGACTGAAGTCTGCGGGTTTTCCCAGTGCAGGAGATGTCCCTATCGGAGCGATTGTTGCTGCTGTGGAAATTGTGCAAAAACCCACAATGTTGTTCAGAGACACGTTGTTCCGAACTGCTTCAGTGAATCCCTGAGAATCTGCCTGCGGGACTGTGATTTTACAAACAATTTCTTGTTTTTCCTTGTTTATCGCTAAATTTACGGTGAGGGGTTTCACCTTGAGTAAATCACTTGTTCCTTCTTTTTCCGACCAACGGTATTCAAATTTGAAATTTGTAATTTCAGCGTCTTTGTATACGGGCAACTCTTCCAGCCCTGTCGTCAGGCACGAGGTGAAGAAAGGGAAGAGTATTAATAAGAATAAAAATCTATATGCTTTCATTTTTTTTGCTTTATGTAAGTTCTTTATTCCCAACCGGGATTTTGAGTTAAGTTTGAATTCTCCACCGTTTCACTTCTGGGTACGGGAAGCAAATATCTTTTCGATGTAAAACGACGTGCGTTTGCTCCTGCCACAACAGGCACAGTAATAATTTCAAAACTCTTTCCGTCTTCAGCGATGGAAATAGCTTTTGGCGTTGAATCCAATTCGGGGATAACATCGAGTTTTTCTTCTTTACCCCAGCGCAGGAGCGACCAGTATCGATCGTTTTCCTGGAGCAGGTCCGCACGACGTTCGATTTTATAATACTTCCACGTGTCAGCCAGCGATGTGCTGGAGCTGAGGGCAGGTAATCCTCCGTGAGTCGTCCGGGTCTTGTTTATGTAGTCGATTGCGGTCGCCTTAGAACTTTCGCCATTCATCCTGAGCAGCAGCTCGGCGTAGTTGAGGTATGACCGGCCTAACCTCAGCATCACATAATGGTAGTTGGTCGGAACATTGTAATAGAGCCATTTATCCTCATAAATATTTTTCCGGAACAGGTAGCCGCTTTTGGTCATGTGACGGTCTTGCTGTACGTTGGAAGCATAGTTTACATTTCCTCCCAATCTTGTTGTGACGAGCGAAGTATAGTACATGGTGCTGTCACACACAATGCTTGCGTGGAACCTGTTGTCCCGGTTGGTGTACAACACATCAAAAACACTGCTTTTCCCGGGTTCATACGATTGGTAGTAGGATGTTTCACTCCAATGCTTTGCCACTCCGTCCGAATCGATCACCAGATAGGCATCGGTCGCTTCCTGAGACGGTGTCTTCTCTAACCAGCCTTCAAGCGGTTTATCCAGCGGCCATTTTTCCAAAACACCTTCTTTTGCCTTGTCTCCGCCCATGTTTGGAGTCAGATTCTGCATCCAGGTATTCATCATTTGGGTGTTGGTTTCAAGCCTGTAGGACGCCAAAATGATTTCCGGAGAGTTCATGCCGCCCGAGTAAGTGTTGAACATGGCTTTGTAATCGTTGTCCAACGTATATACACCCAAAGCGAACAGGTCCTCGCTGGCTTTTTTACCTTGTTGATAATACCCTGCTTTGTCTGAGTTGTTTTCAAGATAAGCAGCACCTTGTAAACAAGCTTCCGCTTTTAATGCATAGGCAGCGCCTTTGCTTACTCTTCCTTTTGACACGTTGGAGGGAAGCAGGTTTGCAGCCTGGTCAAGATCTTTCAAAATGAAATCATACGTCTCTTTGATGGTTGCCGTGCGCGAAAGATTCAAATCATCCTGCGGAGTAAGCACTTTGTCAACAATCATTATTTTACCGAACTTACGTGCTGCGGTAAAGTTTGTTACGGCGCGCAGAAAATAGGCTTCACCCAACATAACGTTTTTATCGCTTTCGAGATAAGAAGAGTTGGTAACCCTTTCAATGATCATGTTGCATTTTCTTATGTCTTCGAATATGTTCCAGCCAAAACCTGTTTCGTTGGTGATGTTTTCCTGTACCATGTTGCTGGCAGCGCCCTGTGACGGGTTCAGAACCATGTTGTCAGACCATTCATCATCCTGAATCAACCTGTTGTTGATGGAGTATGCATCGTTTACAAATGAGCGTGCAGTAACGGCATCAGCCCATACCAAATCCCCGGAGAACTTATCCAGAGGTTTTGTGTCCAACGCATCCTGGCAAGAGCCAAGAAGTACGGCAGACGTTATAACAATAATTTGTAAAATATTTCTTAGTTTCATAATTCCTATGTTTTTAGAATGTAACATTTACTACAACAGAATAAGACTTTTGGGTAGGATAGGCATATCCTGTTTCAGCAGAAATTTCCGGGTCATAAAACTTGTTTACTTTAGAGAACGTAAGTACATTCGTTCCTGTTAAGGATACTTTCAGGGACGAAATTGACTTGCTATTTTTCAAAAAGTCTTTAAAGTCATACCCTACCTGTATTGTCTTAAGCCTTAAATAGGCTGCGTTGTGGTACCAGAAATCGGATGAAACCGTGTAGTTTTGACCGGCGTTCAGGTTCTGATAGGTCGATAAACGGGGGAAAAGGGCATCTTTGTTGTCCGGCCTCCATGAATCGAGTTGAAATGCATAGGTCAGGTACTCCGAATTCGTAGCTCTCATAAACTCGGACAACTGTTTATACCTAGTTCCTGTTCCCTGTAATAATCCAAACAGAAAGAAATTCTTGTACTCCAAATTAAAGTCGAACCCGTAAGAAAATGACGGGAAGGTGGGTTTTCCGATGCGCTGGAAGTCTTCACCGTCAATTTTTCCATCGCCGTTCAAATCCGCGAAAAACAGGTCTCCGGGTTTCAAGGCATTCGCGGTTTCGCGTCTTGGATTGTTGATGATCTCATCGATTGTCTGATACATCCCGTTTGTTTTGTAAGCACTACCGTAGTAGTTCTTCACATGTGTCACCCGTGAATTCGGATTCATTAAACTCGACAGGGATTCATCTTCTTTTTTCTCCCACAACTCATCATAGCTGGTGAAGTTGACTCCCAAGTCGTACGTGAAATCCTGAATTTTGTCTTTCCAGCGGATGTTGGCTTCCAGCCCGGCTCTTCTGTGGGCGCTTTCACTTTTAACAAAAGGAAGACTTTTACCCAGCGGGGTTGTGTAGCGGTTCTGCGGTGCAATCAAGTATCCTTTTGTTCTGTAGTAATAATAATCAATAGATGCAAAAAGTCTGTCATCCAGGAAAGATAGGTCGGCGCCAACGTCAAACACCTGTCTCGTGTACCAGCTTAAGTCGTTGGATACGAGCGGCCCTTCCCGGAAGCCAGTGGTGAACTTTCCGTCAATGATTGTCGACTGTGCTTCCATATTGTATACCGGCAGGTATCCGAACCTTACGCCGTCTTCCAGCCCTACAATACCGTACGAAGCCCTGAACTTAAGGAAGTTTATCAAATTGTCTTCCCTGAGCTTATCCATGAATGATTCTTCCGAAACTACCCAGGCGAGTGCTCCTGAAGGGAAGAAACCGGTTCTCTTTCCCGAAGGAAAGTTGTCGGACTGGTCAACCCTGAAGTTTCCTTCAAACATATAACGTCTGTTCCAGTCGTATTTCACACGCCCAACATATCCCAAGCGCGCTCTCTCTTCAGCCGATCCTGAGTTTTTTTGAGTCGAAGCGTCCCCTGCAAACAGTTGGTCGAACTGGGATGACAGGTAACGTTCCCGTTGTGCCCAGAAGTTTTCACTGTAGGCCTTGAAGAAGCTGTATACACCCTGCAACTCAAAATTGTGCAAATCCACGGTTTTTTTGTACTGGACATTGACGTCAAACGAAGTGTCGGTTCCTCTTGAATTTGACATTCTGAGGTAGTTGCTCGTGTAAGGGACGGCTTGGCCATCGGGTTGATATTGAGGAGCTTTAGATTGAAATATTTTTTGGTTCCAATCTCCATAGCGTACATTACCCAACACACCGAATCGTAATCCTTGTACAGTGGGAACATCCCAGTTGGCGTAAATTTGTGTGTTGAGGTATTTGTCATTTTCATTATTGTATCCGGCACGTTTGTCCAGGATTACCAGGGGGTGTATGGAAATTGACGTGTAGGTCCCGTCGGGATTGAACGCCGCATAGTTTGGCTTCACGTTTTGCAACTGCGACCACACACTGTAATCCCCCCAAACGGTCGGATTTCTTCTTTCTAATGCAGCATCAATATTAACGCCTACCTCCAGGCCAATTTCTTTGAAGGTAGTGGAGACATTACTGCGAAGGTTCAACCGGTCGTATTTGTTGTTGTGAGATTCTTTAAAAAGCGAGTTTTGTTTCAGGTAACCGATGGCAGTGTAAAAATTGATACCGTTGGAGCTGACTCCCGATAAGGAAAGGTTGTGCCTATTGCCAAATGCATATTTGTTCAAAGCCAATCCCATCCAATCCGTATTTGCTGTAATGCTTCCGTAAGGATCGGAGTTTTCCCGAATCTTCTTTATGTCTTCTTCAGTATAAGGCAGCGAAGTTCTTCCGTCGTACTCTGCAGCTTGGTTTACGGCTAACACATAATCCAGTGAGTTCAATTTTTCGGGAAGAACAACGGGTCTGCTGAAATCAAATCCACCGCTATACTGAATGGAGATTTTTTCTTGTTTTCCTCTTTTGGTCTGAACAAGCACAATCCCATCGCCAGCCCTTGACCCGTAAACGGCAGTTGCACTTGCGTCTTTCAAAATACTCAATTTTTCAATGTCCGATGAGTTGAGTGAGTTAAAGTCATTTTCGCTTCGAATAACGCCATCAATAACGTATAAAGGTGTTTTACCTCCGCGAATGGATAAACGCGGCTTAGAACCGGGTGCACCACCGCCCGCCTCAATTACCAACCCGGGGGTACGTCCCTGTAGGGCTGATGCAGTGTTCGTAAAGGGCAGATCTTCTATCTTATCTGTTTTTAACGAAGTTACGGCACCAACAGCCATACGGGTTGACGTTGTTCCGTATCCCACCACTACTACCTCATCCAGAAGTTCGGTGTCGGAGACCATTAAGACATTTATAGTCGAACGTCCATTCACCGCTACGGTTTGCGGTTTCATGCCTACGTAACTGAACACCAGTTTCCCGTTTGAAGGTACGTTATTCAGAACGTAGTTCCCGTCAATATCGGTAGTGGTACCGGTGGTAGCATTACCTTCCACGATAATAGTCGCTCCAATCACTTCAAGCCCGGCATCGTCTTTCACGTTGCCGTTAACTGTAATGGTTTGAGCAAACATTCCCAAGGATATTGTCCACAGCATGGCAAACAACAGGCCTTTCCATTTAGTAATTGAATGTCTTTTTTTCATTCTGTTCTCATTTTAAAAATTAATACACATTTCATTAGTCTCATTTGGTTGATTCGATATCATTTAAGCAATCTGGTCGTAGTACATAGTATTTCCTGTCAGACAGTAAAGCGGATACATGTTAGTTGTATGTGTGCAATAGTTCAAAAAATAGCAACCTTACCCTATACGTGCAAGACTGTGAATCAAATCGTAATAGAATTTTTAATCAGAAAAATTTTGGGTGTCATCCTGAACTGTACTGTGACGACGCAAAGATATATTGTTTTTTGGGATATATTAGTAAAAAAAACATGTTTTAAAACATAAATAAGATTAAATTTTATCTTGTGGGCTCTTTTTAATTAAATACAATGGGGTGGTTAATTTGATTATTAAAAATATTTACTAAATATCGGCTAATTCTTCACGGTCAATTACTTCCCTACTTTTCAAACACATTCTGTTCCTATTGAATTCCGTTAACGCGGCGAAAAATAATTTGCTTTCCGTTGTTGATTGATTTTTTAAAAAGAACGTTTTCAAATTATAAAAAAATGAAATGCTTTACCGGTGTCTTTTCCCAAAACCGTAAAATATTCTTAATTTTACAAAAACAGATCTTTTAACACAAATGACACACTATTTTTTTACCGTGATGCCCCTGTTCGTTGTTTTCTTTTGGTTGATTCTCTTTTTGCCATTTTCCAGGATATCGCCTGCAGCGGCGGTAAAGAGCAGGTTACTACCCTCTTCCTTGCCCAAGCCTGACAGGAAGAATAGAATCAAGGCTACTACAGATAGTGCGCGTGTTGATGCTTCATTGATCTAACGGCGGAAGCCGTTCAATGACAGTAAAAGTAGTGTTGATCGGCCGGAGTTTTATTCCAAAAAAATAGACAAAACCAACAAAAAAATGGACAAGAAAGACAGGCTAACCGAAACCTTCGGTCACCGGTTTAATAAAAAAAAGAGCTGTCTCAAGATAAAATTTAACCTCCTGAGAAATGAATATTGGGATATGTTCTCAGATAGGTATCCGAATAAAAAGAGGGTGAAATCACATTGTGATACACCCTCTTAAACAATATAAAAAATAGAGAATTAATAACCGGGATTCTGTTTCAATTCCGGGTTTTTGTCGAGAGCACCTTGCGGTATTGGTAAATACTTATTGTGTATCTTGAATTCGCGGTCTTCTACTTTTGAAGTACCGGTAACGACAGCTCGTTTGAATGGGTCGGGCTCCTGGTAGTTTATAGTGCCGGCTACCCTCGTTAACGGACCGTTCAGCACGGTTTCAGCCACCATTTTACCGTTGGCATCTTTCCAGCGGAGGATATCCGCTCTGCGAATACCTTCACCGGCCAGTTCAACGCCACGTTCGCGACGGATGAGTTCGCGTAGGGTTTCTTTTGTCCCGTATTTAGCCTTGTTCACTTCGGGCATTCCTGCTCGGTTACGAACCTGGTTGAGCAGGGTATAAACTGTTTCAGACGGACCGTTTAACTCATTTTCTGCTTCCGCATAAGACAGCAGTACTTCGGCATAGCGAAAAAGGATTACGCTGACATCGGTACTCCACATATTGTCATACTGCGATTTCGGAGCAAGATACTTTGCCCAGGTCAATGCCGTTTTGGAGGCGTTATTTGCGTCATCGGGGTCATTGGGGTTTTTATTGCCGCCAATGGTCTTATCCAACGTGTTTATAATACCGCCTTGCCAATCCATACCCGGGTAGAGAACAGTCATGGCCATACGCGGATCACGGTTGGCAAACGGGTGTTTGGGATCGTATCCGCTGCCGGACTCGTCCTTGGTAAGCCCGTTACTCATTTCATAAGTGTCGACAAGGTTCTGAGTGGGAACCATTGACGACCAGCCTCCATCGGCGTTGTTGTACATGGCACCGATTACCCATTGTGAGTAGAGGCTTTTATCCCGCTGATAAGAAGCGATGATTTCTTTTGAGCCTTTCCCGGCAACGGTGAAAACATGAGCGTAGTTTTCGTCCAGTTCATATTGGCCTAAAGCAACGATGGCTTTGGCCGCGTCAATCGTTCGCTGATAGTCACCGTAATACAGTGCCGAACGCATCTTTAGCGCTAATGCGGTACCTTTGGCAATGGTGCCGCTTGAGGCCGGTTTGTCGCTTAATAATGGAATAGCCGCATCAATTTCGTCGAAGACATATTTTTTCACTTCTTCTTCCGACTTGCGGGGTACTTTCGCTTCATCGGCCGTTGCGTATGAGTCGATGATGGGGAAACCGCCATAGAGCCTGTTTCTCTCGTAATACTGATAGGCCCGGATTGTTTTTACCTGCCCGATCATATCGTTCTTTACTTTTTCATCGGCAAATTGAATCGGCTCTATATTTGTCAGGAAGTCATTGCAGCGGCGAATGGTAGTGAAGCGATAAAAATCAGCCACCGCATTGCTGGCGGTCATACCGCCGTTTCCTATGTTTCTCCATCCTTCGTGGATGTGGAAGTTATATCCGAAATCGGAAGCACAATCCCAGTAAAGGAGATTTTCGTCGCTAAACCATCCGTCGTAGCACCCGATCAAAAATTTCTGGGCGTCCGCTTCGGTTTTCCAGGTCGTACTCGGTGACAAGGCATCGTGCGGCGCGGTATCTAAAAAACCTTCGCAAGATGTTGCTCCGGCCAGTGCCGCAACAGCTAGCATATAGATTACTATTTTTTTCATATTTTATTTTTTCGTTTTTAAATGGGTCATACATATTAAAAAGAGATGCTTACGCCAAGAGCATGGGTTTGCGTGAGAGGAAAGCTCGATGCACGTTCGCTCGAGATTTCCGGATCAACATTAACCAGCATGTTGTGGAGCGTGAAAAGATTTTCCGACGAAAAATAAACACGCATATTCTCAATGCCTATGGGGTTTACAACGCCTTTAGGCAATGTGTAACCGATTTGCAGGTTTTTCATACGTACGTAGCTGGCGTTCTGGATCCAGAATGATGACATTACTTGCGATGAAATGCTGGGCGACGTGTTTGAATAGGCAATGCGCGGCATTTTAGCATTTTTGTTTTCGGGAGTCCAGGCGTTTAACCATGCTGTTGCGGGATGTGAATCATCACCGTCGAAAAAACCGGTTACTTCCTGGTTGATCATGCGGTAAACACCGGCTGCACCCGTGAATATCATGGAAAGATCAAAATTCTTATAACCTGCCGTAAGGTTCAGCCCGAACGTTACGGACGGGTCTTTGGAACCGATAAGGGTACGGTCATCAGCGTTCATTTTCCCGTCGTTGTTTGTATCCTGATAAATGAGGTCTCCTCCTTTGAATTTCCGGTTTCCGAACGGATAGCCTGCCTGAGTGGAATACTTGTCCATCCATGCCTGGGCAGCCTGGTCTGAATCAAAGAATCCGTCGGCTTTATAGGCGTAGTATGAATTGAGGCGTTCGCCTACTATACGTCGGATATTGCCATTGTTGGGATCATTCATCTGTTGCACTCCTCCTAAATCAAGGATCTCGTTGCGGTTGTACGCAGCATTACCGGTTGCTCCAAACGACCAGTCGCCCCACTTATTGGTGTAGCTCAGCATCACCTCAATTCCCCGGTTCACCATAGAGCCTACATTGTCTTTGTATGCATCCAGCGCAAATTCATTAGGAACGGGTACATCCATAATAATTCCGTTGGTTTTTCTGTCGTAATAATCAACCGTCAGGTTTATCTTGTTATTAAGGGTTGCATCTAATCCTACGCCCCAGGTGCGAGCTTTTTCCCAGGTGATGGTGGGCAATTTATACCCTTTCTGGTAATATCCCGATTGCAGCGAACCTCCCAGTAAATATTTTGCATCCAGGTTGTAGGTGTTCATCCACGGATAATAATCATCCAGAGCATCCTGATTACCCAGTAACCCCCAAGACGCACGAATCTTAAGGTTGTCCAGCCATCCTTGCGTACCTTCCATGAAGGATTCCTCGCTCAGGCGCCAGGCTCCGGAGAAAGATGGGAAATATCCCCAACGGTAATCCGGCGCAAAACGTGAAGAGGCATCGGCGCGGACATTAGCTTCGAGTAAATATTTACCGGCAAAGTCGTAATTGACGCGGCCAAACCACGAGAGCATAGCCAGCTCTCGGGAATTACCCCAGTTTTTTTGTGATGCGGCGTCTCCGGCATCCATGTCTGTAAGGTCGTTGGAAGGGAATTTTTCGCGGTAAGCCCTGCTGTATGAGTAGTTGTATTTTTCAGTGTGCCAACCACCCATGGCTTTCAGGCTGTGTAATCCGAACTGTTTGTCGTAATTTAGAATAGCGTCAAAAGTGGTGCGGTTCCAGTTATAATAGCGTTCATCCAAATGGTTGGGCTCGGTTTCTTTGTTGGGGTTATAGCGAATGTATTTTTGGAAATAACGACTATGTCGCGAATTGCTCACGTGCGAAAGAGTACCTGTGGCAGTTAAACCATCCACAATTTTATAGTCGGCCCCCAGTGTACCGGTGAAGTTCTGGTTCAGCCGTTCAACGGTCTGTTTGGCATCAAGCCAGGCTATGGGGTTTCCGTCGGAAATCGTTCCGTAGGTTCCGTCGGGATTGCGGTTCACAATCCACGGGGCAATACGGTTTAGCTGACGGATAATCTGATCGGAACTCCCACCTTCGTTCGAAGAACTTCCACCTGCGTATGATGAAACGGGATCGGCATAGTCATTTTTAATGTAAGCCAGATTCAACCGTACCCCCAGGCGAGAGTTGACCTGCATATCCATATTGGTACGCCCGTTGAACTGTTGCCTTTGGGCGTTGGGCAAAATTCCCTTTTGGTCGAGATAACCCACCGATGCCATATATTTAACATCGTCCGTCCCTCCGCCTATATTAACGTTGTGCGAGTGTTGCAGCCCGGTGCGATAAGCCTCGTCATACCAGTCGGTATTCGGATAAGCCGGATCTGTGCCGTCTTTGAATTTTTGGATGGCTTCGGCTGAGAAACGGGGTTGTAGCCCGGCTTCTTCCATGGCTTTGTTGTAGAGGCGTGCATAGTCGTAAGAATCGATGCGTTTGATCATTTCGGTGGGATACTGCAAACCCATATATCCGTTATAGGTGATACGTGGTTTCCCTGTCTTGCCCCGTTTGGTGGTAATAAGAATAACCCCGTTTGAGGCTTTGGACCCATAAATGGCTGCGGACGCGGCATCTTTCAATACGGAGATACTTTCGATGTCGTTGGGGTCGACCGAGTTCATGGTACCCGTTTCGATTCCGTCCACTAGTATGTACGGATCGGCTTTGTTTAAGGTCCCCACGCCACGTACCCGAATGGTCGCTTCGTCTTGTCCCGGACGTCCTTGTCCCGATGTAACCATAACACCTGGCATCAGCCCCTGTAGAGCTGAGGATACGTTTGGGACAGGCCGGCTTTCCAGTACTTTATTGTCGATTTGTGCCACCGACCCCGTAAGGTTTACTTTTCGTTGTGTGCCAAAACCCACAACCACCACTTCTTCCAATAACTCCGTATCCGATGCCATAGTAATATCGATACGGGAACGTCCGTTAACCGCAACGGTTTGCGATTTCATCCCTACATAACTGAACACCAGATTGCCGTTAGAAGGTACGTTATTCAGAACGTAGTTTCCGTCAATATCGGTAGTGGTGCCCAAGGTAGCATTACCTTCCACGATAATTGTTGCTCCGATTACCTCAAGTCCGGTATCGTCTTTCACGTTACCACTAACGGTAATGTTTTGAGCAAACATTCCTAGGGATATTGTCCACAGCATGGCGAACAACAGGCCCTTCCATTTACTAGTTGAATGTCTTTCTTTCATTCTGTTCTCATTTTTAAATTAATACTCATAATTGTACAATCCTTAGGGTTATAAGATTGTTTGTGGCAAAAAGCCGGTTATGCCGTTCTGTCCTTTTCAGGAAGCGGCATAACCATTAGGCCAAACATTGTTCAAATGTTTAGTGAATAAATTGGTGGGGTTGAAATCAATAATTGTGGCCTTCTTGTCTTTTTTCTAACAGCAAAGAGCGGTTAAGGGGAGAAAAGGATTAGTTCTTTACAAACGCGTGCCTGAATCCTTTTACATCATTCCAGTGCCCCCGCGTGAAGTCGGGAACCGCTACCGGGGCAGAGTTGTTTTCGAGCGATAAAGCCGTAAGAGGGGCTAGGCTGCACCATTCTGCCAGGTCGTATACGTCCATGTCCAGTGGAAGTCCGTTTTGCAGGCAGTAGACCAGGCGATAATCCATGATAAAGTCCATTCCTCCGTGTCCGCCTACTTTTTTGGCAGTCTCTTCGAGTTCGATGTGAATCGGATGTTTGTACTTATCCATCAGTACTTTTTTAACTTCATCCGACACATAAGAGTGAGCGGACAGGTTTTCGTGGTTGGGGACAGTGCCGGCTTCAACAGCATCGGCTTTAAGGGCATAACCTTCATTCGGATATTTATTCGCAAATCCGTTGGTCCCCTGTACCTGATACATACGGCTGTATGGACGAGGAGAGGCAACATCGTGTTGAATATGGATGGTTTTCCCGTTTTCGGTACGAATCATAGTCATGGTGTGTTGTCCGTTTTTGAAATCGGGTGCTTCCTCACCTCGCTTTTCTTTCAGGTAGGCGGGGATGCTTACCGGCTTGCTGTCCATAGCCACCAAGTAGTTCATTTTATCGCCTCGGTGGATGTCGAGAACCTGACAGGCAGGGCCCATTCCGTGCGTAGCGTAAATGTCTCCCCGGTGTGTTTTGTTATATTCCATGCGCCAGTCGTTTTCGTAAGAATCCCAAAAATCTTCCAGTTGATGGATATAAGCGCCTTCAGCGTAGAGGATGTCTCCAAGAACACCTTGTTGCGCCATGTTGAGTGTGGTCAGTTCAAAGAAATCATACACGCAGTTTTCGAGTTGCATGCAATGTTTCTGGGTACGTTCTGCCGTGTTGACAACGTCCCAGATTTCCTCCATGGTCATAGCAGCCGGTACTTCACAAGCTACGTGTTTCCCTTGCTCCATAGCGTAGATCATCATCTGAGCGTGACGTTTCCAGTCCGTAGCTATGTAAACCAGATCGATGTCGTCCCTTTGGCAAAGTTCTTTCCAGGCGTCCTCGCTTCCGCTGTATGCTGCAGCACGGGGCACCCCCGCTTTGTCGAGAATTTGTTGGGATTTTTCAACCCTGTCGGGATGAAGGTCGCACAGTGCGACAATTTTTGCTCCCGGTATATGGGTGAATCGTTGTACGGCACTCGGGCCACGCATTCCCAGCCCGATAAACCCTACACGGACGGTATCCATTTTGGGTGAGGTCAACCCCACCACATGCTTTTGTCCGGCAGGGCGAGCCGAAACGTTGGTTTCGATGGGTTGAAAAGTCTCCGCCGTTTTTCCTTTTTGCGAACCGGTATTACAGGATGCAAAAAGAACGGTTGTGATGATGGATAAATAGATCAGCTTCTTCATAATTTAAATATTTTAATTAATCCAGGGGATGTTTATAAGAAAATATACCCGAAGTTGGGGTTGATACATTAAAAAAGCAAAAAGCAAACGCTTTAAAGTGCAAAAATAGTGTATTTTTACCACTTTTTAATAATCCTTTAATATGTTATATAACATATCCTCTTTCAGCCCAAAATTCTCCTTCTGTTTGTCCGTAAACCGTAAATGCAGATAACGGTGAAGCAGATAAATGGCAAAACAAACGATGCGTTCACGGCGGGTAGCCAAGCTATGGTGCCCAAATCGATAATGGCTCCCTGCAGGGGAGGCATCAATGCACCGCCGACAATGGCCATAACCAGGCCAGCCGCTCCCAGCGTTGAGTCGTCGCCCAACCCTTTGAGTGCGATCCCGTAAATGGTTGGGAACATCAGCGACATGAAAACGGAGGTGGCTACCAGGCAATACAAACCGGTCATCCCGCCGATGAAGATAACTCCCAGTGTTGTTGTCATAGCCCCTGCAGCAAACAGGGTCAACATCGATGAGGGCCTCAGGTATTTCATCAGGTAAGTGCTGATAAAGCGGCTCGACAGGAACAGGGCCATAGCGAGGATGTTCCATCGCTGACCCACAGCTTTGGGGATTCCGATGTTCTCGGCATATTGAATGATAAATGTCCAGCACATGATTTGTGCCGCTACGTAGAAGAATTGCGTGAGAACCCCCTCGCGGTAGTTGTGGTTCCGGAGTAATCTCCTGGCTGAATCTATGGCACGGATATTTTTCGCCTCTGCCGATTGGGTCCTGGGCATTTTAGTCAAAGCGATAATGACGAAGACCAGCAAAACGACCCCGCCGATGATCACATACGGATTGCGGATGATTTCCAGGTCGTGCGTCCGGATAACTGCCTTTTCAGCTTCACCTAATGAATGGAAGATAAGGTTGCCTGCCGCATCGCGTTTCTCCGAGTCAAGGGACGTAAGCACGTAATTCGATGCTACAGTCATGCCTAACAATGAGCCCATCGGGTTAAACGATTGGGCAAAGTTCAGCCTGCGTGTAGAAGTAGCTTCATCACCCATCGAAATGATGTACGGATTGGCGGTTGTTTCCAAAAAAGCCAGTCCGAAAGTCAGGATATAGAGCGACAGCAGGAAAAACGTGAATTGTTCGAACTGAGCCGCGGGGATAAATAAAAATGCCCCAATGGCATACAGGGCCAATCCCAGAAGTATGCCTTTCTTGTAACTGAACCGCCTGACGAATAATGCTGCAGGGATGGCCATGGTGCCGTAGCCGCCGTAAAACGCAAATTGCACCAATGCCGCTTCCGAAACCGGAATCTCCATAATGGTTTGAAAAGCAGCCACCATGGGATTGGTGATGTCGTTGGCAAACCCCCACAGGGCAAATAAACTGGTGATAAGTATAAAGGGGACGAGGTATTTTTTCTCAATAACCGCCGGTTTGGAAGGTGACGTACTGTGTTTCATCTGACCACTCCTTTTTTTAAGATGATATTGGCATAAAGCGCCTCTTCGCCGGAAGCGATTACGGCAAAAGTTGTTTTTGCCCTGTCGTAAAAAGCAAACCGTTCCAGGTGGCCGATAGAGAAAGGTTCACCCGATGCACTCAAAATCTCTTTGTACTCTTCCCATATATCCGGTTTGTAATCGTCGCCGGGAGTTACTTCCATCAGAAAAACCGAATGTTCGGAATAGGTGTCTAAAGGAAAAAGCTCAAGAATGGCTTTCAGTAAGACAGCACCGGAGAGCCCGTCAGCCCTGATGACGTTGGTTGAAAGGCTGCAGCCCGGAAAATTGGCGTCACCAAGAACGATCTCATCGCCATGCCCCATCTCCATGAGGGCTTTTACCAGCTGAGGCGATAGCACTTTGGGTATTTTTTTGAGCATAGTTATTGCAAATCTTATTTGTAAATGGGGCCAAAGGTGGCGCAGGCGCGGTAGTCGGCACCTTCCTTATCCATTCCCAATGCATTCCATGCTGCGGGGCGGAATATCTCGTCTTCTTCCACGTTGTGCATACACACCGGAATGCGAAGAATGGAGGCCAGCGTGATCAGGTCCTGTCCGATGTGTCCGTAGCTGATGGCCCCGTGGTTTGCTCCCCAGTTGTTCATTACCGAGTAGACATCCTTGAAGGCCGGTTTGCTGGTCAGCCTGGGGACGAACCAGGTGGTGGGCCAGGTCTGGTCGGTGCGTTCGTTGAGCGTTTTATGAATCTCCGGATCGATCTCCACGGTCCATCCTTCGGCTATTTGCAACACCGGACCGACACCTTTTACCAGGTTTAAGCGTGACATGGTAACGGGCATCCCGCCTTCCGAGAGGAAATTGGAAGAGTAGCCTCCGCCGCGGAAATAATCGCGGTTTGCTGGACACCAGCGCGTGGCCGCCAGACAGTCCTCTACCTCTTTTTCGTTGATTTCCCAGAACGGTTTCATGGCCGGTTTGCCCTCTTTCCGTTGTTTCCCGGTCGCGTCGAGCGTGGTGGCGCCGGAGTTGATGAGGTGAATGATTCCGTCTTTGGCTTTTCCGGTAAGCTCTTTTCCCGTAACCCGTTTCACTGCCGCAGGACTCCAGTACGTGCGTACATCGGAGAAGATCTGGGAAGTGTTGGTCAGAAGATGTCCAAACAACATGGCCACGCCGTTACAGGCATCGTTTTCGGTAGCTACCACATAGGCTTCACGAATTCCGTTCCAGTCAAAAGATGAACAGAGCAGGGCTTCGGAGAAGTCGCCGTTCGGTTTATAGTCGGTCCACTGGCGTTGTCCTTGAAAACCGGCGGCAATAGCGTTGTGTCCGATGGCCTCTTCTTTGAATCCCATCTCCCTGAGACTGGGGTTTCCGGTCATCAAGTCGCGGATGATAAGGGTCATCTTTACCACAAATTCCCAATCAGCATCTTTTTCGGCACGGTTCTTTACTTTTTCAGCCCGGTTGAGGTCTTCGGCTTCGTTCGGGACACAATATTTTCTTGTCCATGCCATTGCTTTGGCATACTCTTCCCGGTCGTAAATTCCTTCTTCCATGCGACGAAGAATTTCGATGGATTCCACTTGTTCGTTTCTCATCCCCAGGTATTCCTGGAAGAAATCGGGATTGACAATGGAACCGGCAATACCCATAGATACATTTCCTATCGATAGGTAGGATTTTCCGCGCATGGTGGCGACAGCCTGCGCTCCGCGGGCAAAGCGCAGCAGCTTTTCAGCCACGTCATCGGGAATGGAATTGTCGTCCAGGTCTTGCACGTCGCGCCCGTAAATACCAAAGGCAGGCAACCCTTTTTGGGCGTGAGCCGCCAGAACGGCTGCCAGGTACACCGCTCCCGGACGTTCAGTTCCGTTGAAACCCCATACTGCCTTGGGGTAATGCGGGTTCATGTCCATGGTTTCGGATCCGTAGCACCAGCACGATGTAACAGTTATGGTGGATCCTACGCCCTCACGTTCAAATTTTTCGGCACAGGCAGCACTTTCGCCCACCCGTCCAATAGTTGTGTCGGCGATTACACATTCAACGGGACTTCCATCACCGTTTTTTAAGGTTGAACTTATCAGGTTGGCAACGGCCTTTGCCAGGTTCATTGTTTTTTCCTCGAGGCTCTCTCTGACGCCTCCTTGTCTCCCGTCGATGGCGGGACGAATACCGATTTTTGGATAAGTTTTCATAGCGTTTTTATTTTTTTAATGATTCGTTTGTGCAAATTTAAGTTGTAGTATGAACAGTGCTGATGTTGCAGGAAAAAAATTAATAGGACCCTCTCTTGATGATTTTTGTCGGAAGATAACGGGTAATGGGATTGCCGGTTATCACGAAATCGGCAGCTAGGTTGCCCATCTCCTCCCAGTCGATGCTGATGGCCGCAATTCCGTTTTCAATCACTTCGTAAAAAGGGTTGTTGTTATAACCGATAATCCCGAACTGTCTGCCCACGGTCAGCTTGTCGGCTTTGCTCCTTTTGATGACCTCTACCACATCGGTCTGCTTGATAATGATGTATAATGTGCCCTCAACAACAGGCGTTTGAGGTGTGAAAGATTCGATGATTTCAAATTCGAAATTGTTGTCCGTACAGAACCGGATAAAATAGTCTTTGCTGCTTTGCGGATGCTTGTGTCGTTTATCGAACAGGAAAACAATTTTTTTGTATTTTTTGAAATCAAGCTTTGCTTGATCCAAGGCATCGTAAAAAGCCCGGTCAAAGTCCTGGCAGACGTACGACAGTCCTTCCTTGTTAAAACTGCCGAAATCGAGCAGCAGTAATTTTTTGGGATTGATTTTTGACAACGACTCTGCCAGCACATCGTTGCTATAATTCATAATCAGGTATTTGTTGTACATGCCGTAAGATTCCCGAACAATGTTGTTGAAAAGGTTCTCGTTGTATTGATGGAACCAGAGGTCGATTTTATGGTTTGAAGGCAGCTTGGATACCAGCGCATTATACAACACGTCTTTGAACGGTGTGTATTCATCAAGGATGAGCAGCACGTTTTTTACCCGGTAGCTTACGTAGTAGTTTTTCCCGTGGATGGATTCGATCAGCCCACGTGCTCTCAGGTCATTGAAGGCTTTGAAAACGGTATCGCGGGATATGTTGTGCTGTCGGCTTAACGTGTTGATCGAGGATAGTTTATCTCCGGGCTTCAATTCGTTCATCGATATAGCCCTCTGGATATAGTCGGCTAATTGCTTTACTTTCGTATTCTTGTTGTTGAATTCCAATTCCATGATAAACTAGTGTGCTGTTCTGTTCTGATCACAAAGGTATTTTTTATTTATTGATTTTCGCTTTAAGCCCATATGTTTTATAACATAAATAGTTAATCACCTGTTTTCAAACGAAAGATTCAGCTGCAATAAAAAAACCGGCAAGGCTCTTCACAGAGTCTTGCCGGCCATGGAAAATCAAAAAGTCATATAAGAAATAGAACTAATTAAGTTATGGTTATTTAATAGTATTCGTTCGATGCAACAACCGGTATGGGTGTTTCAGCGATTTTGTTTTGCAACGCAGCCTGGTTGTACCTGTAAACCACGTTGAATATTTTTTCTCCATCCTCGTCTTTCGCTTTTACCGCTAGTTGAACGGAATCGGTGTCCGCTCGTTGGAGCGGTTTCAGATCGAAACAGATAAACCCCTCGAAAAACTTCGGGCTTGAGCTGCCGTAAGCATTGTGCCGGAACTCCAGTTCAAGGGTGTCGGGGGCTCTGTCCGGATGCAATGAATCAATCACCAGGTTGATGGCGTGAGGCCTGACTCCTCCGTAATTGAACATAAAATCGATATTCAGGTAGTCGTTTCCTACCCATGCTTCGTTTATTTTTACCGGATCATGCCCTATGCTGTCGGCGTTTTGCGACGTTTGTTCGATGACCTTTTTAGTAAGAATATTCCAGATGTCGTTTACTTTCACGTAATGATCATATCCGCCCTGTTCATCCGATAAGGTGGTGTAATTCACAAATACCCTCTGGTAGTTCCCCACTGGCAGGTAGTGTACATCCGTTGCAGCCGGCCAGAGTTGCTTGCCGTTGTCGAGCATTAGCATGTATCCGTTCTCTCCCATGGGAATGACCGTAGCAATGTCAATATGAAATTCGCCCAGCGAATGTTCGTCTTTCTTGTTGCACGATGCAACTGTAAGTAAAACGATAAAAAAAACAAATCCCCACGCGGTATCTTTCATATATTTCTTTGCTTCTATATACTTAGATGCAAAAAAGAAAAAAACGCTGCATGAAAACCTTGGATTTTTTTGTTTTTAACTCTATTTAACTTTTGGATAGAGTTTCTCAATAAGATCGGTGCGATTGAGCCGTTTCAACTCTGCTATTAATTTCTTTCTGTTGTTCTTGTCGTACCAGAAAAAAAATTGTCGTTGACTTTCTTTTTGTGAAGGGGATTTTGCGGTGTAAACCTTTTCGAGCGAATAAGGGTGGTAGCCTGTGTAATAGATCTCTGTAGCCAGTGTCATGGGCGAGGGTGTGAAGTCCTGTATTTGCTCCAGTTTGAAATTCAGGTTTTTAGTAATAGCGGCAAGTTCTGCCATATCTTCTTCTGTACAACCCGGGTGTGAGGAAATGAAATAAGGGATCAATTGCTGATTCAGGTTCTGCTTGTTGTTTTCAGCATCGAAAATCTTTTTGAATTGATAAAACAGGCCGAACGAAGGCTTACGCATCACGTTGAGCGTCCGGTCTGCCGTATGTTCGGGAGCGACTTTGAGCCTGCCGGATACGTGGTTTACAATCAACTCTTTTGTGTATTCTTCGGCGGCTTTGTTGGCACTTTCGTCTTTTCCCCTATGCAGCAGCATGTCGTAACGGATCCCGCTTCCGATAAACGATTTTTTCACCATCGGCAGGTTGTCCACAGAGCGATAGATGTCGAGCAGTGGAGCGTGATTGGTATTGAGATTTGGGCAAATACCGGGATGGATGCACGACGGGCGTCTGCACTTTTCACAAACCGACAGGTCTTTGCCCTGCATTTTGTACATGTTTGCCGACGGCCCTCCCAAATCGCTTATGTATCCTTTGAATCCGGGCATTTCGGTGATTTTCCCGACTTCCCGGAGAATCGATTCTTTTGATCGCGATGCGATAAACTTTCCCTGGTGTGCCGAGATGGTACAAAAAGCACATCCTCCAAAACAACCCCGGTGCAGGTTTACTGAAAACTTGATCATTTCGTAAGCCGCAATATGTTTGTTTTTGTACTTGGGATGAGGCAAGCGGGTGTATGGTAAATCAAAAGATGCATCAATTTCCTCTTCCGTCATCGGGGGAAAAGGTGGATTCACAACCAGCGTCTTATTGTCCACATCCTGTAAGATACGCGATGCGTGCAACGCGTTGGACTGCTCTTCCACAATACGAAAGTTTTTTGCCTGTTTCAGCCTGTCTTCCAGGCATTCTTCATGAGAGAATAACCGGATCTCGTCTTTAAATGAATTTTCAGGAACATTGTCTTTTCCCGCAAGGAAAGCTGTCTGGGGCACATGGCACATTTCGGCAATCGTTTTCCCGTTTTGCATTTCCCGGATCACGCGGGTAATCGGCAGTTCGCCCATGCCGTAAACCAGCAAGTCGGCGTTGGTGCCTGCCAGTATCGTTTTATGCAGAGAATCACTCCAGTAATCGTAATGCGAAACCCGGCGGAGGGAAGCTTCCACACCTCCGATAATCAGCGGAATGTCGGGATAGAGTTCTTTCAGGATGTTGGAATAGATCGTTACGGCCCGGTCGGGGCGCATATCCGACCTCCCGTCGGGTGTGTAGGCATCCTGCGATCGTAAGCGTTTATTGGCGGTGTATCGGTTGATCATCGAGTCCATAACACCGGCGGTTACGGCAAAAAACATTCGGGGAAGCCCCAGTTTTTTAAAATCCCGCAAATCGTCCCTCCAGTTTGGTTGAGGAACAATGGCTACGCGCAACCCCAGCCTTTCCAGCAGTCGTCCAATCACCGCAGTCCCAAACGAAGGATGATCGATGTAGGCATCTCCCGAAAAGAGGATCACGTCCGCCTGGTCCCACCCGAGAAGATCCATCTCTTTTTTGGTTGTAGGGAGGAAGCGGGGCAAAGGATAGGGTTGGCTTTCCATCCGTTAAAAGAGTTTATGTTTCCTATGTCTCTCTTCTCCCATCTTCTCGCTCAGTACGATCGCCCTGTCCACCGCCAGGTGGATGTTTGAACAGATGTTCTCTTCTCCGATAATATCCGGTATTTTGGAGTTTTCGACTTTTGCCCTGACATTGTCATTCACTCCCGAAAGAATAACCTGAATTTTTTCTCTCCGGGAGTTTTTGCAGAGATTTTGGAGGTTGTTCAGCCCCGTAGCATCGATAAACGGCACCTTGCGCATCCGGATAATCCGGATCTGTGCCCTTTCTCCAATTTCGCGCATAACATCGTCAAACTTATTGGCTACCCCAAAGAAAAAAGGCCCGTCAATTTCATACACTTCCACGCCTTTAGGCAGGTGCAAGACTTCGTCCTGCAAGTTCCCGGAATGAGACTCAATCTCTTTTGAGATGTCAATCTTTCCGGTTGTTACCGACACTTGAGTGCTTTCGTTCATACGCTTCAAAAACAAGAAGATGGCAAGCAATAGCCCTACTTCAATGGCGATGGTCAGGTCGAATACTACCGTTAGAATAAACGTCGTCAGTAAAACGGCCAGCGTTCCTCCAGACTGTTTGACAAGTGAGCGGAACGTGCGCCATTCGCTCATGTTGTATGCCACCACAACCAGCACTCCGGCAAGGCAGGCCATAGGAATATGTTTGGTAAGATCACCTAAAAACAATAGAATCAGCAACAGAACCACTGCATGTATAACCCCTGCCACCGGAGAACGCCCACCGTTGTTGATGTTGGTCATTGTCCGGGCAATGGCGCCGGTAGCCGGGATCCCGCCAAAGAACGGAGTCACGATGTTGGCTACTCCCTGTGCAACCAGTTCCATGTTCGAGTTATGCCGTTTACCGATCACGCCATCTGCAACGGTTGCAGACAATAGGGATTCAATAGCCCCCAGTATGGCAATGGTAAATGCTGAAGGAAACAGCATGCGGATGCTTTCGAGATTGAACCCGATAGGATTTGCCTGGGGCAGTTGACTGTTTATCTGAAACCTGTCTCCGATGGTTTCAATTCCGGTAATTCCAAAATAGTTCTTCATCACGAACACGATAACAGTCATCAAAATAATCGCTATCAGCGATCCGGGTATTTTCCTGGAAATTTTTGGAGTGAGAAAAATGATGGCCACACTCAACACGCCAATGCCTGTCGCCCACCAATTGATGGTTTCCAAATGTTGAAAATATACTTCCCATTTGGTAAAGAAATCGGAAGGAACCTTGGCTATACTCAATCCAAACAAGTCTTTTATCTGCGTGGAGAAAATGGTAAGGGCAATACCACTGGTGAACCCAACAACAATGGGGTAGGGAATAAACTTGATGACAGTCCCGAGCTTGAGAACACCCATTAAAACCAGCATGGCTCCGGCAAGAACAGTAGCTATCGCCAGCCCTGTCACGCCAAACTGTTCCACAATTCCGTAAACAATAACAATAAATGCACCTGTCGGGCCACCAATTTGTACGTGGCTTCCGCCAAGAAACGAAATAATAAATCCGGCAATGATGGCCGTTACGATACCTTTTTCCGGTGTAACACCGGAGGAGATTCCAAAAGCAATGGCCAGTGGCAATGCCACAATTCCTACGATAAGGCCTGCCATTAAATCGGAAATAAATTTCTCCTTGTTGTAGTTTTTTAACGATAAGAAAAGGATGGGTTTAAATTCTTTCAGGAAGTTTCTTTGCATCTGCATATTCAATAATTGGCTGCAAAATTAACCATTTAAAGAATAAAAATGAAATTGTACGTGTAAAATTTAGAAAGCACCCTGTTCCACAAGCACGCAGGCGCGTTCCGTTAAGCGATCTTCGGCATAGGGGTTGTACCTCTTTTTGAGGCTGTTGCCAAACATGCTTGCAAACGCATTGTAGAAAAAAGCCTTGGCACTTCCCATGTAGGCGTCAATAATGTGGTACGATGATGAGTTGGTCTCCCGGTCAACCAGCTTCATCAAAAGTTGTCCTTGTGAACGGGTCAATTTTTTCATTTTGGGGGTATAGGCTTCCATCAGGTACTTTTCCATCTGGTTCAGGTGCCTCTGTCGTGCCTTATCATCGGGCAGGGTTTCCATATACTCGTATGTTTCGGTAATGATCATGGCAATCTCTTTGGCATAGGGAAGGGTTTTCTTTACGTCGCGGATCAGTTTTGTATATTGTAACTGTTCCCTGTTGCTGCCGAAACGTAAGGGTGAATACTTGATGAAATCGTGTAAGCTCATGCAGGCAACCGTGTCGCCGTCAATCACCACTGCCGGATACACATTGGGCAACAGGTAGAGGGTCGTCCTTTGTTTTGCCGGAGAAGCGTTGTCGGCAAAGAAATCCTGCGCCTTGGCCTGGAAGGCAAGGGGCACGGTCAGGAGCAGCCATATTTGAACAAATCTCATCATGAATCCGGGACAAAAATAACATTATTGTTTTATTCGAGTACTTAAAATCACGTTAAGTGTAGTTAATTAACAATCCTGTTTATAGATTGTTAAGTAAATAATTTGGAAAAAACAGCTTAACCAGGGCCTTCTCGGGCAAAAAAGAGATCGCTTTTTACTCGATTTCCTTCAATTTGAATTACCTTTGAAGAACTAAAATCAGAAATTATGGCTTATTATCACTTGGGAGAGCTGGTTCACCATCAGGCGCAAAAGTACAAAAACAGAACCTCGTTGAAGTTTTTATTATCAGATGGGCGATGGACACAAATGTCGTGGGAGGAGTTTTCGGAAAAAATAATGAAAACCGCTCAGGCCATGGCAGAACTACAGATCAAACCCGAAGATAATGTGGGGGTTTATTCCCAGAATATGGCAAAATACCTTATTACCGACTTTGCCGCCTACGCCAACTGCGCGGTTATGGTACCCATGTATGCCACCTCATCGCCATCGCAGGTAGAATATATCGTAAACGACGCTCAGCTAAAGGTGATATTTGTAGGTGAGCAGTTCCAGTACAATAACGCATATAAAGTACAGCAGGAAAGTCCGGTCCTGAAAAAGATCATTGTCTTTGACAGGAATGTAGTGTTGAAACCCGAAGATAAAACGTCCATCTATTTTGATGATTTTATCACTACCGGAGATAATTCCGAATCGTTGGCGCTTGTTAATGCCCGGTTGCGTCAACTTAAAGGTTCCGATCTGGCAACCATCATTTATACGTCGGGAACAACCGGGGAGCCCAAAGGAGTTATGCTCACCCATGATAATTATATCCAGGCGTTCAAGATCCACGATGCGCGGCTAACCCAGTGCTCGGAGAAAGATGTCTCGATGTGTTTTCTGCCGCTGACGCATATCTTTGAAAAAGCGTGGACCTATTATTGCCTCCACAAAGGAATACTTGTTGCCGTAAACAGGGATCCCACCCGGATTCAGCAGACTCTTAGACAGATACGTCCCACTCTGATGAGCAACGTCCCCCGGTTCTGGGAAAAAGTGTACGATGGCATTCAGCAAAAGATCGAAACTTCAAGCGGTGCTTTGAAATGGTTGTTTGAAGATAGTGTCAGGACGGGTAGAAAGCACAATCTCGTATATAAAAATCAGGGGAAAAGGGCACCGTTTGGTGTTGCGCTCAAATTCTTCCTCTATAAACTAACTATCTTTTACCTGATCAAGAAGGTGGTGGGTATCGACCGGGGAAACTTTTTCCCCGTGGCAGGAGCTCCTCTATCGGATAAGATTAACGAGTTCATGCAATCGATCGATGTGCATC
>ENA-UOOI01001477-UOOI01001477.1-fermentation-metagenome-genome-assembly--contig:-NODE-1477-length-24307-cov-44.734125_pt1 | contig 24307 bp, 25 predicted proteins | sample MGYA00245779_ERZ724027 | MGnify/ENA primary metagenome ERZ724027 (study PRJEB28704, sample SAMN03018318) | fermentation metagenome | biome: anthropogenic terrestrial biome; feature: soil...
TTAACGTTAAAATTATTTGACAGACTCTGCTTTTTCGTATAAACTTAAGGAAATTAATATATGACCTCACTTCTTAGCGGGTGAGGTAGAGGCGCGGTATTTATTAGTCCCCGGTGGAGCGTAAGCCGAGCAGGGAAACCGTGGAGAAGGAAATATCGCCGAAGCTGCAATATTGGCTGATTATTGCATGTTGGGTCTGCAGTTAAGAGCTTCAGGACTGTCTCAGTAGACTTCCCGGTTTACTGCGTTGTGCTATCTCATTTGGGGAGGGGGATCAAGGAAGTAACGCATTCACTGCCTGAGTTCATCTCAGGCTTTTTATTTTATGGAATATAATATGGAATATAAAAGGGGGAAAAATTGAATGTATAGGAAAAGGAAAATATCCATTTTAGTGGCTCTGTCCATGGCAGCCCTGTTTTATATGACGGGCTGCACCGGTAAAAATGCCGGGAGCGCCGGATCTTCGGTAAAGAAGGATGTCTTCCGGGTTGGCATGGAGTGCGATTATCCTCCCTTCAACTGGACGCAGCTGAATTCGTCCGGGGGCGGCGTGAAAATTGACGGCAATGCCGAATATGCCGGGGGATATGATGTGGAGATTGCAAAACGGATTGCAAAAGGTCTGGGCCGGAAACTGGTAATTGTCAAGACCAAGTGGGAGGGCCTGGAGCCCGCTCTGAATTCGGGCAAAATTGATGCCATTGTCGCTGGTATGTCGCCGACAGCCAAGCGAAAGAAAAACATTGATTTTACGGACAATTATTATCACTCGGACCTGGTTATGGTGGTGAAAAAGGGCAGCTCTTATGAAAACGCAACGTCCATTCAGGATTTCAAGGGAGCAAAGATAACCGCCCAGTTGAGCACATTTCATTATTCCGTCATTGATCAAATCAAGGGGGTACAGAAGCAAACCGCCATGGAAAAGTTTGCAACCATGCGTGTGGCGCTGAAGTCCGGCATCGTGGACGGATATGTTTCCGAGCGTCCGGAAGGAATCAGTGCGCAGTCGGCGGACCCAAACCTGAAGATGGTCGAATTCAAGGATGGCTTTGTCACATCGGAGGATGATACGGCAATCGCAGCGGGTCTTGTTAAAAACAGTCCATTGAAGAAAGAGATTGATGAGATCCTGAAGAACCTATCCGAAGATAAACGCGTGGAAATAATGGACGACGCAATCAAAAATCAACCATCTGCGAGATAAACGGGAAGAGCAAAACGCTGTTTCCTGTTGAAGGAGGTTTGCAAATAGAATGGGACAAATTTGGGAAATCGTTATAAAATACTGGCCGATGTATCTCCGGGGTGCCGGTGTCACACTGTATCTGTCCATTCTGGGTACCGTATTTGGATTTATAATCGGGCTGCTGGCTGGAATCATACGAAGCATACCTGTTCCGGAAGACGGATGGAAGCGCATCCTTCTGAGGGCAGTCAACGCCATTCTGGCGGTTTACATCGCAATTTTCCGTGGTACGCCCATGATCGTACAGGCTATGGTGATTTATTATGGAGCAGCCCAGGCAGGCTTTGAAATGGACCGGATGGCTGCCGGAATTATGATTGTTTCCATCAATACAGGCGCCTACATGGCGGAAATTATACGGGGCGGCATTATATCCATTGACACAGGGCAGTTTGAAGCAGCTCAGGCATTGGGAATGAATCCTGTTCAAACTATGACCAAAGTGGTGCTGCCTCAGGCAATTCGCAATATTCTTCCAGCCATCGGAAACGAGTTTGTTATTAATATCAAGGACACTTCGGTGCTGAATGTCATTTCCATAACGGAGCTTTATTTTCAGACCAGTACAGTGGCAGGCATTCATTTCAGCTTTTTCGGGCCTTTTTTTATCGCCTGTATCCTGTATTTTATTATGACATATGCAGTGACCCGAATTCTTCGGATGGTTGAGAAGAGACTGGATGGGCCAAAGAATTATGCCCTGACGAGTCGGGCACGGAAAGGAAAGGGGGTGCAGTATGGAGAAGGTAATTGAAATACGGCACTTAAGCAAATCCTTTGGAACCCATGGAGTGCTGAAGGACATTGACTTTACCATAAACAAGGGGGAGGTGGTTTGTGTCATCGGTGCATCCGGTTCCGGAAAGTCCACCTTGCTGCGGTGTATCAATCTGCTGGAGAAGCCCAGCGGAGGAGAGATCCTTTATAATGGCACGAACATCCTGGATAAACGAAATAGCATCTATTCCTATCGCGCCAGACTGGGGATGGTGTTTCAGCAGTTCAATCTGTTTCATAATCTGAACGTATTGACCAATTGTGTTGTTGCCCAGCGGCAGGTACTGAAGCGGCCTTTGGAAGAGGCAAGGAAGATTGCCATGAAATACCTGGAAGTAGTGGGAATGGAACAGTATCTTGACGCCAGACCCATGCAGCTCTCGGGGGGCCAGCAGCAGCGTGTCGCCATTGCCAGGGCATTGTCCATGGAACCGGATGTCATGCTGTTTGACGAGCCGACTTCCGCCCTGGATCCGGAGATGGTCGGGGAAGTGCTGAACGTGATGAAGCACCTGGCTGAGGCAGGGCTTACCATGCTGGTCGTAACTCATGAAATGGGGTTTGCGAAGGATGTGGCGGACCGTGTGGTATTCATGGATCAGGGGGTTATCATGGAAGAAGGAAGCCCGGAGCAGGTGCTGATCCATCCACAAAAGGACCGGACCAGGGAGTTCCTGAAGCGGACACTCCGGACATAGGAACGCCGGAGCCGGGCAGGGCTGCACTGAAAAGCACATTCAAAAGTGCATTCAAAGCGGTGTGGATGGCGTTTGACACGACGGAAAGGATCTGTCACAATGGTAGCAGGAAGAAGGAGGCAATAATATTGAAAGCTTATGAAAGATTGATCCGGTATGCCGGCTACGAGACGGCTTCTGACAGCAACAATCCGGCCTGTCCCAGCACTCCGGATCAGCTGGAGTTTGGCAAGGCTCTGGTGGAGGAAATGAAGAGGATTGGCATCCGGGATGCGAATATGGATGAAAACGGTTATGTCTTTGGCACCATCCCGTCCAACACAACGGAATGGAAAGGAACAGTAATCGGTTTTATCTCCCATATGGATGTGGTAAGGGATGTACCGTATCAGAATGTGAGACCCAGGGTGGTACGGAACTATGACGGTTCCTCAATCCTTTTGAATCAGGAAAAGGGCATTTTTCTCCGCCCGGAAGAATTTGATTCCCTGAACCGGTATAAGGGCTGTGACCTGGTCGTCACCGATGGGACCACTTTGCTGGGCGCGGATGACAAGGCGGGGATAGCGGAAATCATGACGATGGCGGAAACGCTTTGCAATCATCCGGATATCCGGCATGGTACCCTCAAAATCGGCTTTACACCGGATGAAGAGATTGGCAGGGGAGCGGATTTATTTGATGTGAAACGGTTCGGTGCCCATTTTGCCTATACTGTGGATGGCGGCGCCTTTGGTGAGGTGGAATATGAAACCTTCAATGCGGCATCCGCAAATATCCGCATAACAGGCAAGAATATCCACCCGGGTACGGCCAGGGGGAGAATGAAAAATGCCATGCGCATTGCCATGGAATTCAATGCCCTGCTTCCGGAAGGAGAAGTTCCGGAGAAGACGGAGAAATATCAGGGATTTCATCATCTGACGCAAATGCAGGGTACGGTGGAAGAAGCAGAGCTGAGTTATATCCTTCGCGATCACGATGCGGCCAAACTGGAGCGGAAAAAGCAGGAAGTCCGGGAAGCGGCGGAAAAGCTGAACAGGGCATATGGGGCGGATACCGTTTGTGTTGCGATCCGGGATGAATACCAGAATATGGCTGAACAGATCAAGCCACATCGTCATCTGATTGAAACAGCCTGCAAAGCAGTAAGAGACGCCGGGGGAGATCCGGTCAGCGAACCGGTTCGCGGAGGGACGGACGGTTCCAGACTGTCCTTTATAGGATTGCCCTGTCCGAATCTGGGAACCGGCAGTCATAATCATCATGGAAAAATGGAATATGCCTGCGTGCAGGAGATGGACCGGTGTGTTACAACTCTGATCCGGATCGCAGAAAAATATTGTGATTATGAAGGAAATTAGATCATCCTGAGGAAATCATCCAATGTGATGCAAAATTGAATTTCCTGGGAGAGTTTCTTTTCCTTTCGGAAACCGGCATTTTGAAAGATCCGGATGGACCGGTGGTTTGCCGAGTGGATGATGGCTACTACTTTATCGGACCTCCATTCAAAGAAAGCATGCCGAAGGCCCTTGGAAACGGCGGCCGTGCCAAATCCCTGTCCCCATTTTTGCCGGTCGCCCACGACAATGATCATTTCCGTCTCATTCCATCTGGGAACCAGTTTCAGGTAGCCAACTGGTTCCTTGTTTTCTGCATCGACCATAAAAAAGCTCCCATTTTGATTAAAAAGGTGTGTTACAACAGGGACCGGGACCCTTTCCAGAACTTGTCGGATCCCCGCAGACACATTCTGATATTCATTCAAAAACTGTGTGACTTCTTTACTCTCCAGCCATTGTGCAATTTTCCTGGCATCGTCACGATAGACTTCCTGCCGCAAAACAACTTCGCCGGTTTTCCGTACCGATTTTTCTTTGCTCATGGATGAGATTCCCCCTTTCCAATGCCATTCCAATTTTAGCACAGGAATCTATTTCCGTAAAATTGAAGGATACGCTTCAGGCGGGAATAGCATGGAAATGCTATGCTTTCTTCTGTTTTCCTTGAAAATGGGCATCAATTCGTTTTATAATGAACTAATGGATAAACTACAAACGGATAAACTACAAAAATTTCAGCAGTCACTTTTGAATTGGTATGGAGGCAATGCCAGAATCCTGCCATGGAGGGAGGATCCGGCCCCTTACCGGGTATGGATTTCGGAAATAATGCTGCAGCAGACGCGGGTGGATGCTGTCAAGCCCTATTTTGAACGGTTTCTGCAGGAAGTTCCGACAATACGGGATCTGGCCGCTTTGCCGGAAGACCGGCTGATGAAGCTATGGGAGGGACTGGGATACTACAGCCGGGCAAGGAATCTGAAAAAGGCTGCCTGCATTGTAATGGAACAATATCATGGCAGGCTGCCTTCTGACAGAAAATCCTTACAAACCCTGCCCGGCATTGGGCCGTATACTTCCGGAGCAATTGCCTCCATTGCGTTCGGAGCCGGAGAGCCTGCCGTGGACGGCAATGTACTCCGGGTTCTGGCGAGATTATCCGGGAACCGTGGGGATCTGAAAGACAAAGCCGTCCGAGCGGATTTGAACGCTTTGGCAGAAAAACTTTTGTCCCGGCAAAAGCCGGGAGACTTCAATCAGGCGCTGATGGAACTGGGCGCTCTTCTCTGTGTCCCCAACGGGAGGCCCAAATGCGGCGAATGTCCGGTACAGCCCTTTTGTGAGGCCTGCCGTCAGGATGCTGTGGATCAGATTCCGGTAAAAACCAGAAAAGCCAAGCGGAAAACAGAGAACCGAACCGTTTTTATAATCCGCTTTCAGCACAGGATCGCTCTTCGAAAGAGGAAGGAACACGGGTTACTGTCCGGCCTTTGGGAATTTCCCAACCGGTATGGGCATTTATCCCCGGAGGACATTGGGAAGGTACTGATGGAATGGGGGATCTGTCCTGAAACCATTACGCCCCTGCCGGATGCGAAACATGTCTTTTCTCATCTGGAATGGCATATGAAAGGGTATGCTGTCCGGGTAAAGGAAAAGAGGGAAACCTGCAGTTTTGTATGGGCAAGGCAGGAGGAGATCCATCGTTCCTATTCCATTCCTTCCGCCTTTCATGCCTATCTGAAAGCATTGGAAAAAGTCTGACCCAACCTGTATCTGAGAATTGCCTGGACGCTGCTGTGATATCCTATTTCTGTGAAAGGACCATGGGGAAAGGGAGGAGATACCATGTTTTTTATTTTCGGGATTTCATCCGGTCGGAAAGATCTGGATTTTCGTCAAACGATGATCTGTACAGTCTGTGGAGGGTATGGCCGTTATGAAGTATATATGGAATTTACCTGCTTCAGCCTGTTTTTTCTTCCTGTCTTCAGGTGGAACAGGGTTTATTACGTCAAAAGCAGCTGCTGCGGTACCCTTTATACGATTAACGGGGATCTGGGACGCCGGATTGCCCGGGGAGAGCCGGTAACGCTGCGGGAAGAGGATTTGCAGCTTGTAAAGACCGGATATGGCGGACATGGGCATGGCAAAAAACGCTGTTCCCGATGTGGTTTTGAAACGGAGGAAGATTACCGGTACTGCCCGAATTGCGCCAATCCGCTGGACTGATGCAGGGTAGGGAAACGGGAATGCCGGATTTGTCTTCTTTTGTGATAGAATAGAAAGAGAGGTGGTTTCATGGGAAAAATATCTGCATTTTACACGATGCCCCATCCACCGGTTATTGTGCCGGAGGTAGGCAAGGGAGAGGAATCTGCCGTAAAGGAAACATCGGATGCATTGGACAGGGTCGCTGAGGAAATCGAACACATAGGGCCGGATGTGATTATTATGATAACACCTCACGGGCCGATGTTCCGGGATGCGGTTGCGTTATCCTGTGAAAGGGAGATTCGGGGGGACTTCGGCCGGTATGGAGTGCCGGAGGCCGCTTTTCATGCGGAGATTGATGTTCCTCTGACGGAAAGTATCATCCGCCGTGCGGATCAGGAAGGGATCGCGTCCGTAAAAATAACCGGAAAGACTGCCAGACGTTACGATATTCCCTGCGAGCTGGACCAGGGAGTCATGGTTCCGATGCATTTTATCAACAAAAGATATACGGATTACCGTCTGGTTCATATCACCTATGGACTTCTGCCGAAGCTGCAGCTCTATCGCTTTGGCATGTGCATTGCCGAAGCAGTGGAGAAAAGCAATGAAAACGCCGTCTTTATCGCCAGCGGGGATTTATCCCACAGACTCACAAAGGACGGCCCGTATGAATACAGTCCATATGGTGCAAAGTTTGACAGGGAGATACTTTCCCTTCTGCGGGAGGGAGATGTTCCAGGTGTTTTCCATATGGATCCGGTTACCGTGGAAGAAGCCGGAGAATGCGGCCTTCGCTCCTATTATATTTTGCTGGGTGCCATGAATGAATATGATTTCACCGGAGAGCCCCTTTCCTATCAGGGAAATCTGGGAGTGGGATATCTGGTTATGCGCTTTGTGCTTCGCAAGGGGAATGGAAAAGAGAACCTGAATCAGCTGATCCGGCAGGAAAAAGAGCAGTTGTCCGGTTCCGGACCGTCCGACTCCGGACAGGAGGATGCTTATGTGCGGCTTGCCCGGGAGAGTCTGACGAATTATGTTCTTTATGGGAAGTACATGGAAATTCCTGATTATGCAACCGATGAAATGAGGAAAGACGAACGCGGCATCTTTGTCTCCATTCATGAAAATGGAGAGCTGCGGGGCTGCATTGGAACCATTGCACCGGTTACGGACTGCATTGCGCAGGAAATTATCCGGAACGCAGTGGAAGCCGGAACATCGGATCCCCGGTTTCCTCCCATAACAGAGGAAGAACTGAAAAAGCTGGATTTTTCCGTCGACGTCCTGGACAAGCCGGAAAAGACCAACCAGGCAGAGCTGGATCCCAAAAGATACGGAGTGATTGTAAGAAGCGGATACAAGACCGGACTGCTGCTGCCGGATCTGGAAGGGGTGGATACCCCGGAGGAGCAGATCCGCATTGCACTCCGAAAGGCGGGCATTGCCCCTGGCAGTTCCTATACATTGGAACGATTTGAGGTTCTCCGGCATAACGGGAGTCCATCATGATCCGGGATGCACTGCTCTGGAATGCGGAGGACAACCGGGTTCGATGCTGCCTGTGTCCGCATCATTGCCGGATTGGAAACGGGAAATATGGATTATGTTCCGTGCGGACCAACCAGGAAGGCAAGCTGAAAACAATCAATTATGGGGAAATCACATCCATGGCGATGGATCCCATTGAGAAAAAGCCATTGTATCATTTTATGCCTGGGAGACGGATTCTGTCAGTAGGAAGCTTTGGATGCAATTTTAACTGCGAGTTTTGCCAGAATGCTTCCATTGCCCAGTCCAGAGGGGACAGCGAGTACCTTTCTCCGGAACAACTGGTGGCATACAGCATGATTTCGGCAGACAACATCGGTATCGCTTTCACCTATAATGAACCGACTGTCTGGTTTGAATATGTTTACGATACGGTAAGGAAGCTGAAGGAATCCCATCCGGACCGGAAAGCCGTTCTGGTGACCAATGGGTATATGGAACCGGAAGCTCTCACGAAGCTTTTACCTTATGTGGATGCCATGAACATTGATCTGAAATCCTTCCGAGATGACTATTACCGGAAAGTATGCGGGGGAGATGTCAAATCCGTTCAGCGTACCATAAAGGAAGCCTGCGGAAAATGCCATGTGGAAATCACCGTATTGCTGGTGACCGGGCTCAATGATTCCGCAGAGGAGACAGAAGAGATCGCTTCCTGGCTGGCTGCTCTGGATCCGGATATGCCACTGCATTTGTCCCGATATTTCCCGGCTAACCGGATGACCCGCCCGCCAACGGAGGAAAGCGTCATGATCCAGGCAAAGAAAGCGGCAAAAAAGCACCTGAGCTACGTCTATCTTGGAAATATGGAAGATCCGGACAGCTCGACCCGTTGCCCCCAATGCGGCCGGTTGCTGATCGAGAGGCAGGGATACCGGATTAGAGTACGGATGGACCAGCCGGTCTGCCCGGGCTGCGGAGCCCCTGTTTCCGTGGTGCTGCGTTAACAACCGGGAGCTTGTTAAAGAAAATGGTTTATTAACAGTTTGTTTACATTCTGCTAATAGGGAGTTCATAATTCCCTTCTAGAATGTTATTTGTAGGTCAAAGGAAAAAGTCTTTTTTTCATTTGCCTCCTTAAAATATTTCCCCTATGTACGAGCCTTGGCCATTATGGCCAAGGCCTTACTTTTTTTCAGGGCTTTATTTTCTATAGCCCTGTTTTTTCATTCAGGACAGAGGACGAGAATCTGTTTTCCGACAAAAGACTGGAGAAGAATCCAAAAGGTTGACAAGAATCCAAAAAAGAATGGTATAATGGGCATGAAATCGTTCTGGGAGGTTAGAAACATGCATGCAACAAAAGTAGCAAAAGACACTTATCAGCTTTCTATCAATATGGAAAATATTCTATTTGAAGGGATTTGGGAAATTCCAAACGGAGTTTCCATGAACTCGTATATCATAAAAGGGGAAAAGACGGCGATTGTGGACGGAGTCTGCGGGTGGGACGGCGTTCCCAGGCATCTGTATGAGCTGTTGGATGAGCTGGATGTGGACCCCCGGTCCATTGATTACCTGATCATCAACCATATGGAGCCGGATCATACCGGATGGATTGAGGATTTTCAGAAGATCCGACCGGATTTCAAAGTGATATGCAGTAAAAAAGCAGCAGGAGTGCTGGAGCATTTTTACGGGCGTACGGAATCGGTGACCTGCGTGGGAGACGACAGTACTATTGATCTGGGCGGCGGGCACGTTCTTCAGTTCCGGGAGATTCCCAACGTACATTGGCCGGAAACCATGGCCACTTTTGATACCCTGACCGGTACCCTGTTTCCCTGCGACGCCTTTGGATCCTTCGGAAAGGTTGGGGAATCCAATTATGACGATATGCTCAGCGAAGAGAAACTGGAGTTTTATGAAAAGGAAGCTCTTCGGTATTATTCCAATATCGTTGCGTCATTTACCGGACCGGTACAAAAGGCAATCGAAAAGTGTGCACCGCTTCCCATAAAGATTATTGCACCGGGTCACGGCATTGTCTGGAGGAAAGATCCATCCAGGATAATCCGGGACTATGCCCGTTACGCATCCTGGCAAAAGGGGCCGGCCAAAGAGGAAATTACGGTCCTCTGGGGCTCCATGTACGGCATGACGGAGAAAGCGGTTCATCGGGCTGTGAAGGCGCTGGAGGAGGAAAACATTTCCTATCATATCCACCGTGTACCGGAAGCATCATGGGGGACCGTACTGACATCCGTCTGGACCTCTACCGGAATTGTGCTGGCCATGCCCACTTATGAATATAAGATGTTTCCACCGATGGCAGCTATTCTGGATGAAATGGGAAAGAAAAAAGTACAGAACCGGAGAGCATTCCGTATGGGATCCTATGGCTGGTCCGGAGGAGCTCAAAGAGAGCTGGACGAAATTCTGTCAAAGAACCGCATGAACTGGGACTTTCTGGAGCCTGTGGAGTTTCGGGGAAATGCATCGGAGGAGGAGCTGAAGCAAATCGAAAACCGGGTCCATGAGCTGGCAAGGGAAGTCCGGGTTCTGGTTTCAAAAGGTTAAAGCAGGAAAACTGAAAATAGAAACAATGGAGGCTGGGCAGATGGGACAAAAAACGGCTGTATTTATGACGCTTGGCGGTCAGGAAGCCATCAACAAGGCTTATGATCAGGAAACCAGGAATACCCTGGGAGAGCGCCTTTCTTTCCTGGAGGGCATATATGACAGGGATCAGCTGAAAACACGCAGGGCCGATTTACAAAAAGTGGTTTATATCTTTTCGACATGGGGGATGTTTCCGCTGAAGGAGGATCAGATACGGGACTCTTTTCCCAAATTGAAGGCCGTTTTTTATGCAGCAGGCTCCGTTCAGGGCTTTGCAAAACCTTATCTGGCCTGTGGAGTGCATGTTTTCAGCGCGTTTGCCGCCAATGCAGTTCCGGTGGCGGAGTATGTCACTGCACAGATTTTGCTTGCAGGGAAAGGGTTCTATCTGGCGCAGCGATTGTATAGAATAAAAGGTTATCCGCAAGCCAGGGAGTACATGGGGAAGATGCCCGGCAACTATGGGGAAAAGGTTGGGATTATCGGAGCGGGGACGATAGGGAAGCTGGTCATTTCCTATCTGAGAAATTACAAATATCGCATTCTGGTATTCGACCCCTTTCTTCCGCAGGAGGAAGCAGACCGGCTGGGTGTGGAGAAGTGTGATCTGAATACGATTTTTGAAGAATGTCTGGTGATTTCCAACCATCTTGCCAACAATGAGCAGACCAGGGGAATGATGACCTATGAACAATTCAGCCGTATGCGGCCCAATGCGGTCTTTCTCAATACCGGACGGGGAGCGCAGCTGGTGGAGGACGATCTGGCCCGTGCCCTGTCCGAAGTCCCTACCCGCACAGCTGTCCTGGATGTTACCTTTCCGGAGCCGGTAAAGCCGGGCCATCCTTTCCTCACTCTGGAAAATGTTTTTCTGACGCCGCATATTGCCGGCAGCATAGGAGAGGAAGTCGCCCGCATGGGGCAGTATATGGCAGAAGAATATGAAGCCTTTGCATCCGGGACTCCCTGCCGGTATGAGATAACGGAAGAAATGCTGAAGACGATGGCATGATTTCAAACGCCATGGAACGCATCTGACAGGGGATCCACCTGACAAAGGAGTCACGTGACAAAGAATGATCTGGCAAAGAATCCACCTGATAAGGATTCATCTGACAAAGAATGATCTGAGAGATCAAATCCTCACTCGATTCCGCTTAGATCAAACTCCGGTGTATATTCTTCCTTTGCCGAGGAACGTTCCTGAACATACCCGTTTTGCAGTCCGATCTCAAAGAAATAGTCGATCATTCCTTCATACTCCCGTTTCGTGATCCGCCGATTCAGTTCCCTGCAGGATTTTGCACGGAAAAGGGGAGTGTATTGTGCCATCAGGCTGACCGGTACCTCAACAGGCAGATTTTCCCTGATCCATCGCAGGATCTTTTTCGAGTCTTCCTGCAGTCCCGGTAGCAACAGATGACGGATGAGCATTCCCTTTTGGATCATCCCGTTTGTATCATAGGAAGGATTTCCCGTCTGCCGGTACATTTCCAGAATGGCCCGGGTTGCGTGGTAAAAATAATCCGGCGCATTGGAGTACTTAAGCGAGTATTTATTATCCGCATATTTCAGATCCGGGAGGTAAACATCGACCAGCCCGTCGAGCAGCTTTAGTGCTTCTATGGACTCATAGGCATTGGAATTATATACAATGGGAAGGGTGAGCCCATTTGCCCTCGCGAAACGGATGGCTTCTGCCGTTTGCGGAATATACTGGGTGGCGGAAACCAGATTGATATTGCTGGCACCCTGGTCCTGCAGATGCAGGAAAATCTTTCCCAGATCCGTGATGGATATCTCCTTTCCAAATCCTTCCTGGCTGATTTTATAATTCTGACAGAAAAGGCAGGAGAGATTGCATCGGGAAAAGAATACTGCTCCGGATCCCTTGCTGCCGCTGATACAGGGCTCTTCCCAGTAATAAAGTGCTGCCCGGGCTGCCCTGGGCTGTAAGCCGGCACCGCAATATCCTTTTTCCCCGTTTTGCCTGTCTGCACCACATCTGCGGGGGCATAACATACATTTTTTCAAATAACTTTTCGTTTGGTACATATTCTTATCACCTGAATCAGTATAACACGCGCATGAATTCCTTTCAAAATTCTTATTTACTTTAACGAGTTAATGTGATATCATAATGAACCAATAAATCAAAAGGAACGGAACAAATAGGATTGGGGGATATCACATGATTTCGATTGGATGGAAACGGGCTGCATGGATTCTGACAGTATGTCTGATTCTTTTCCTGGGTGGATGCACTTCCAAAAAAGCGGAAACGGTTGTTCCCGGCAAATTTACTGTAGGATTTGACCAGGAATTTCCGCCCATGGGCTTTATAGGGGAGGACGGTGAGTTTACAGGGTTTGACCTGGACCTGGCAGCGGAAGCCGCCCGCCGTCTTGATCTGGAACTTCAGCTGCAGCCCATTAAATGGGATTCCAAGGACATGGAGCTCTCCGCCGGAAATATTGACTGCATCTGGAACGGTTTTACCATCAATGGTCTGGAGGATAAGTATACATGGACGGAACCCTATATGGCCAATCGGCAGGTGTTTGTGGTAAATTCTGATTCCGGGATCGATTCCCCGGCGGATCTGAAGGGGAAAACAGTGGCGGTACAAGTGGACTCCAGTGCGGAGACTGCTCTGAAAGACAATCCGGATCTAACAGATTCCTTTCAGGATGTCATTACGGCTTCCGATTACAACAGCGCTCTGATGGATCTGAAGGCCGGAGGTGTGGATGCCGTCGCCATGGATGAAGTCGTGGCAGACTACCGGATGGAACAGGAAAAGAATCAGTTCGCCGTTTTAAAGGAAAAACTGACGAAAGAGGAGTATGGCGTCGGATTCCGGCTGGGCAATGCAGCATTGCGGGACAAGGTACAGAACGCTTTGGAAGACATGGCGAAAGATGGTTCCCTGAAAACGATATCGGAAAAATGGTTTGGCAAGGATATTACGGTCATAGGAAAATAGGGAACAGGATATGAATAGAAGGATTCATTGGGAGGATGGGAGCAATCTGAAATGGAATGGACCATGATTTTAACAAAATTGGGGGAAGGAATGCTGGTATCCATTGAGATTTTTGCATGGACGCTTTTGCTTTCCCTGCCGCTTGGGTTGCTGGTTGCTTTCGGACGTATGTCCGGGAACGTTTTTCTGCGTGGTTTTGTCAAGTTTTACATTTCCGTTATGCGCGGCACTCCGCTGATGCTTCAGTTAATGGTTTTTTACTATGGCCCGTTTCTGCTCTTTCATGTGAGCTTGCCGGGAGGGTATCGGTTCATCGCGGTTCTGATTGGCTTCCTGTTCAATTATGCGGCATACTTTGCGGAAATTGACCGAAGCGGGATGGAATCCATTCCGAAGGGGCAATACGAAGCGGCGGCCATTTTAGGCTACAGCAAAGCCCAGGCATTTCGAAAAATCATCCTGCCTCAAATGGTTCGGCGGACCCTGCCTGCCGTAACCAACGAAATGATTACCCTGGTAAAGGATACTTCCCTGGCGCAGGTTATATCCGTATCGGAGATGTTTCTTGCCGCCAGCGCCATCGCAGCGAAAGAGGCATCCATGCTGCCCCTCTTTGCAGCGGGGATTTTTTACTACGTGTTCAATTATCTTGTTGCCCTGTCCATGGAATGGGCAGAACGGAAGCTGAGCTATTACCGATAAGACAGCGGGACAGATGGATAGGTCGAATAAGGCAGCGAAACAGATGGATCGAACCAAACATGTCGGAAGGGTGAAAGAAAAAATGATGGTGATGGAAATTCGGCATATGCAGAAAAGCTTTGGGAATCGGAAAGTGATCCGGGATCTTTCCCTGAACGTGGAGGAAGGACAGGTAACGGCCGTGATCGGTCCTTCCGGGTCCGGCAAATCCACTCTGCTGAGATGCGCAGCCCTGCTGGATCCCATGGACTCCGGAGAACTGCTTTATCTCGGCCAGCATGCGGCTGTGACGAATGCAGATGGGAAAGTGGTTTATGCGCACAGGAAAAAAATGAAGGAAATACGCAGCTCTTTTGGATTGGTATTTCAAAACTTTAATCTGTTCCCTCATTACTCTGTTATCCGGAATATTATTGACGCGCCCATGACGGTGCAGAAAAAGAGCAGGGAGGAGGCTTATTGGGCAGGAAGAAAGCTTTTATCCCGGATGGGCCTGTCCGACAGGGAAGATTCCTATCCCTATCAGCTATCGGGCGGCCAGCAGCAGCGGGTATCCATTGCCAGGGCTCTGGCTTTGAATCCCAAAATCCTGTTTTTTGATGAACCGACATCTGCATTGGATCCGGAATTGACGGGAGAGATACTGGAGATTCTCCGGGATCTGGCGGCAGAACACCGCACCATGGTTCTGGTTACCCATGAAATAGAATTTGCCGGGAACGTGGCGGATCAGATGGTTTTTATGGATGATGGAGCCATTGTGGAACAAGGGAGTCCCAATGAGATCCTGAATCATCCAAAGCAGGAGCGGATCAAAACTTTTCTGAACAGTCTGAAAAGGCGCCGGAAAGGCATTTGCTATTGACAATGGGTATTGATATATAGTAATATTTAGTTTAATAATTTTTTTCGGAGCGAAGGAGTATAGATTATGAAAAAGACAAAGGCAATCGCTTTCCTGGCCATTTCGACCCTCATGATGGCAATTTTTGGCGGATGTTCCCAAACCACATCGAAGGACTCCAATACCATTCGGATCGGTTTGAATTACGAGCTTTCCGGCGCAGCTGCCACCTATGGGCAGAGCTCCGTGGAAGGGATTGAGCTGGCCATTGAGGAAATAAACAAAGCCGGCGGTTTAAACGGGAAAAAGATTCAGGCCGTAAAATACGACAACAAATCAGAGGAAGCAGAAGCTACGACTCTGTCGACCCGGCTGATGACGCAGGACAAGGTGTCTGCCGTTCTTGGTCCCGCCACATCCGGAGCCTTCAAGGCCACGATACCGGTATCGGATCAGAACAAAACTCCCGTACTGTCAGGATCCGCCACAGCAGATGATGTAACGGTGGATAAAACAGGGGTAAAGCAATACGCTTTCCGTATTTGCTTCATGGATTCTGCTCAGGGACAAGCCATGGCCAGATACGCCATTGGGAATCTCGGCAAAAAAAAGGCTGTTATTATCCGGGATAGTTCCAATGATTATTCCAAAGGCCTGACAGAGAGTTTTACCAAAACTTTCAAGAAAGCCGGCGGCACCATCGTCAAGCAGGAGGCTTATGTAAAAGGAGATACGGATTTCAACGCCATTCTGACCAGTGTCCGGAATCAGGACTTTGATGTGATCTTTATTCCGGGGTATTATGAGGAAGCCGGACTGATTATCAAGCAGGCAAGGGCTCAGGGGATCGATGTCCCCATTTTGGGCGCAGACGGGTTTGATTCCCCGAAACTTGCAGAATTGGCTGGTGCAGATGCGCTTTCCAGTGTCTATTTCTCCAATCATTACTCTAACCTGGACGATAATCCCACCGTTCAGGAGTTCCTCAAGGCTTTTCAGGCAAAGTACAAAAAAGAGCCTGATGCCTTCAACGCACTGGGATATGATCTTGCCAAACTCACTGTACAGGCCATCGGCCGTGCGGAAAAGCAGGACGGGGAATCCATCAAGTCCGCTCTGGAAGATACCAAAGATTTTGAAGGAGTAACCGGTAAGATCCGTTTGGATAAAAATCACAATGCCGTGAAGGACACGGTTGTCATCAATCTGGAGAACGGAAAGCAGGCTTCCAGCGAGAGAATCCATCCGGAAGACTGATGCCGGCCAAATTCTGAAAACAGTCGGGAAATTGCATAATGTAATTAGTGCAATTGTATTGTTCGATATCCGGCTGTTGCGGAGGAACTCATTAGGTATACATTAGGTATAAGGGATTGCATAGGGCAATTGTATTGTTCGATGGCAATGGAAGGAAGGGATGCGGATTGGAACAATTTCTGCAACAGGTGGTCAATGGGTTATCCCTGGGCAGCATCTATGCATTAATCGCTCTGGGATATACCATGATCTATGGGATCATCAAACTGATCAATTTTGCACATGGCGACATTTATATGTTGGGGGCCTATATTGGCTATTTCTGTATGACAATCCTGAAGCTTGGCTTTCTGCCATCCCTTTTGATTGCCATGGCCGGCTGCACGGTACTTGGCTTTGCAATTGAAAAAATCGCCTACAAACCCTTGCGGAGTGCCCCCCGGATCGCAGTATTGATCACAGCCATTGGCGTTTCACTTTTTTTGGAATACGGCACCATGTTTTTTGTAAAGGCCAATGTCCGGACTTATCCTGCCATGACCGGTCTTCTGGCAGAGAGATATCAGCTTGGCGGCGTGGTTGTCACCATGCAGCAAATTCTGATCCTTGCCATCACAATCCTTCTCATGGTGGTACTCCAGTTCATTGTGAAACGGACCAGGATCGGAAGGGCCATGCGCGCTACGTCCCTGGACAACGATGCAGCCCAATTGATGGGCATCAATGTGGATACGACCATATCCTTTACGTTTGTTCTGGGGTCTGCCCTGGCAGGCGCCGCCGGTGTTCTCGTGGGTGTGTACTATAATTCCATCAATCCTCTGATGGGAATGATGCCCGGACTGAAGGCATTCGTCGCTGCCGTTCTGGGGGGCATTGGTTTGATTCCGGGGGCCATGATCGGCGGATATCTTATCGGGATCGTTGAGGTGTTTGTTTCCGGATATGGCAGTTCCATGTATCGGGATGCTGTGGTATTCGCCATTCTGATTCTGATCCTGATCGTGAAACCAACGGGGATTTTGGGAAAAAGCTCCGGAGAGAAGGTGTAGAGTTGAAAAAAATGATCGGCATCGTGCTCACCTTTGTGGTGGTTCAGATCCTGATATCCACCAATGTCATCAATTCCTATCTGCAGGCTACATTGGCAACGATCTGCATCAATATCATTCTGGCGGCCAGTCTGAACCTGATCACCGGTTTTACGGGTCAGTTTTCTCTGGGACACGCAGGGTTTATGTCCATTGGAGCTTATATCTGTGCATTGATTCTGCTGCGGTTTCCCACTCTTCCGGGCTTTCTCGCAGGATTGCTGGCAGGAGCCGTTCTGGCCGCCCTGGTTGGAATTCTGGTGGGTTTGCCAACCCTGCGCCTGAAGGGGGACTACCTGGCGATTGCCACCCTGGGGATGTCTGAGATTATACGGGTCGTCTTCACAAACCTTGAGATTACCAACGGAGCGGCAGGTCTCAGTGGTATTCCGCAGTTTGTAAACTGGTTCTGGCTCTATCTGTTTTCCGTCGGGACGGTCCTGCTCCTTTTAAACTTTTTGAATTCCTCTCACGGGCGTGCCTGTATTTCCATCCGGGAGGATGAAATGGCCGCAGAGTCCGTAGGCATATCGGTTACCAAATACAAGGTGATTGCCTTTACGGTGGGAGCCTTTTGTGCAGGAATTGCCGGGGGTCTGTACGCTTCCTACTTCTATTTTCTGAAGCCGGGAACCTTTGGCTTCCTGAAATCCATCGATGTATTGGTGATTGTTGTGCTGGGAGGAATGGGCAGTATGTCCGGATCCATCCTGGCAGCTGTTCTTCTGGCCCTGATCTCCACATTTTTGCAGTCGTTTCCGGAGCTCCGGATGGTTCTTTATTCCTTGCTCCTGATTGTGATCATGATTTTCCGTCCGCAGGGACTGATGGGATCCAAAGAAATCTCCCTTTCCACCTTCGGCAAACTGGGGAAATTCCTGTCCCCCGGGAAAGGAAGGGAATAATATGGCGCTGTTATGTGTAAAAAAACTGACAAAATCCTTTGGCGGATTGATGGCCGTTTCCAATGTCAGCATGAAACTGGAGCAGGGAGAGCTGGTTGGTCTTATCGGGCCCAATGGCGCGGGCAAGACCACGGTGTTTAACCTGCTGGCCGGGGTGTATGCACCGGATAAGGGAACCATAACCCTTACAACAGCCGGCAGGGAGATATCCCTGGAAGGGCAAAAGCCCTACAACATCTGCAAGGCAGGCGTTGCCCGGACCTTCCAGAATATCCGGCTGTTCCGGGATCTTACGGTATTTGACAATGTCCGGATTGCCATGCATCAGAACGTAGATTACGGGCTGCTATCCGCCTTTTTGCATCTGCCCTCCTATCAAAGGGAAGAAAGGAAGCTAAAGGAGGAAAGTCTGGAATTTCTGCGAATCATGAAGCTGGTGGACAAAAAGGATGAGCTGGCAAAGAATCTGCCATACGGAGAACAACGTCATTTGGAAATCGCCCGCGCACTTGCCACGAAACCGGACCTGCTGTTGCTGGATGAGCCTGCTGCCGGAATGAATCCGGCGGAAACAGCGGCATTGACAGAACTGATTCAGTGGATCCGGAAACAGTTCCAACTGACGATCCTGCTGATTGAACATGATATGTCCCTGGTCATGAAAATATGCGAGCGGATTTATGTGCTGGATTATGGCATGTTGATTGCCAACGGGACCCCGGACGAAATCCGTTCCGACCCGCATGTCATCAAAGCATATCTGGGAGAGGAGGTTCATGATGCTTGAAGTTCAAAACCTGGATGTCTATTTTGGCGTGATCCATGCGCTGAAAAAGGTATCCCTGACGGTCCGCGATGGGGAGATCGTGACTTTGATCGGAGCCAACGGCGCGGGAAAGACCACCATTCTGCGAACCATATCCGGTTTGAAGAAGCCTGCTGATGGAAAAATCCTGCTTTTCGGGCAGGATATTACTCATACCTCGTCGCAGGGCCGGGTCCGGGCAGGGATCTCGCAGGCACCGGAAGGGCGCCGGGTTTTCTCTTCCATGTCCGTCCTGGAGAATCTGGAGCTGGGCGCCTATCTGAGAAAAGACAAACAAGCGATCGCCGCGGATCTGAGGAAGGTTTATGATCTTTTTCCCATTTTATCCGACCGGAAGAAACAGGCGGCAGGTACTTTGTCCGGCGGAGAGCAGCAAATGCTGGCCATAGGGCGGGCATTGATGAGCCGGCCAAAAATCCTTTTGCTGGATGAGCCTTCCATGGGTCTGGCCCCCTTGCTGGTTCAGGAGATATTTGCTATTATTAAAGATATCAACAGCACAGGCACCACCATTCTGCTGGTAGAGCAAAATGCCAGCATGGCGCTGCAGATAGCAAACCGGGCTTATGTCCTGGAAACCGGATCCATTGTTCTTTCCGGGACCGGTGCAGATTTGATGCAAAGTGATGAAATCCGAAAAGCGTATTTAGGAGGTTAGCATATGTTTGTAAAAACAAAGATGACGGCCCATCCATTTACTGTTTCTCCGGAACAGACCATTCCCGACGCTCATGAAATCATGACACGGTACGATGTCAAGCGCCTGCCGGTCCTGAAAAACGGAAAATTGGTGGGAGTCGTCTCCAAAGAGGATATTGACCGCTATTCCCCGTCCAGGGCGACATCGCTGAGCATGGGGGAGATTACCTATCTGCTTGCCAAGACAAAAATCAAGCAGATCATGAGCAAACAACCTGTTACCATTTCACCGGATGCCCTGCTGGAAGAAGCTGCCACCCTGATGAGAGACAACAAAGTCGGTTTTCTGCCGGTGATGGATCATGACAGGCTGGCAGGCATTATCACAGAAAGTGATATCTTCGATTCCTTTATTGAACTGCTCGGATTCCGTGAGCCGGGGACCCGTTTGACCATCGAGGCAGCTGATGAGCCGGGTATTATGTCCAATCTGACCAGCATCATCGGACAGTTTGGTGCGAATATCACCCGCGTTGCCGTTTACCGCGGGGAAAACGGGAAGAGCGCCGTTGTGGTCGGGATCAATTCCATGAATACAGAGGAAATAGAAAAGTCCATTCGGGAAAAGGGATTCAATATCCTGTATAAGTTGCAGAATGAGTTTTAGTGGAAAGCCGGTGTAATCATGAAGTCGGAGGAAAATACCATGCGGATTTTTCTGGCTGTGGAATTACCGGAGTCCGTTCGGCAATATCTGTACAGCCTGCAGCAGGATATAAGTAAAATGTGTCGGTCCGGACATTTCACCCGCCGGGACAATTTTCACCTGACCCTTCGCTTTTTGGGCGAAGCCGGGAGGGAAGAACGGCAGAAACTGCAACGGGCCATGGATGCTTCCGCACGAAAATGTGAGCCCTTTTTCATTCAAATGCATGGGTTGGGACACTTTCCCAGAGGAAACCGGCAGATTCTCTGGATCGGTGTTCAGGAGAGCTGTGCTTTGCAGGAAGTATATGATTGTCTGCAGACGGAGCTGTCCGCCTGCGGTTATCCAAAGGAAAGACAACCCTATACCCCCCATATTACATTGGGCAGGGAAGTGGTGACGGACCGGGACTTCTCCGATCTTTCGGACGTATTGTCCGTAGAGGAAAGGAAAATCCCCGTCCGCTTTCTTTCCATGATGCAAAGTACCAGGGTTCATGGACAGTTGAAATACATTCCCCTGTACCGGGCAAAACTGGTATGATCTTTCATTTGCGGTTTTTCATTTGTGCTTTTTCATTGAAAATCCCTTGTCAGTTTTTCAAAAGCCGGCAGGGAGTTTTCGATTGTTTTCCTGCTTACACTGTAGGAGAGCCGGAAATATCCGGGGCAGCCGAATCCGGTACCAGGGACAAGAAGGATATTGAATTTGGCCGCATGCTCCACAAATGCGATGTCGTCGTCGATCAACGCCCTGGGGAACAGATAAAAGGCCCCCTGCGGTTTCCTGCAGGTATAACCCAGCCGGATCAGATGGTTATAGATCAGATCCCTGCGCTGCCTGTAAATATCGGTATCCACGCTTTCCTCCAGAGACTCGGCTATCACCTTTTGAAACATGGAAGGTGCATTGACAAATCCAAGAGCCCGGTTGGAATAAGCAAATCCGTTGACCAGGGAATCCACATCCTCCATGAAAGGATGAACGGCTATATAGCCAATCCGTTCTCCGGGCAAGGCCAGTGATTTGCTGTAGGAATTGACGACGACAGAGTTTGGGAAGATGCGCAGCACGGATGGTACGGTGCAGCCATCGTAAACCAGCCTGGTATAAGGCTCGTCGGAGAGAACCAGGATTTGGGTATGAAATTCCTTTTCCTTTGCCTCAATCAGCTCAGCCATTTTCTCCAGGATGGCAGAGGAATAAACGACACCGGTAGGGTTGTTGGGGGAGTTCAGGATCAGAGCTTTGGTGGATGGGGTGATTTTTCTTTCCAGATCGGAAAGATCCGGCTTAAAAGTCCCGGTACTGCAGGGGGACAGGACAACTTTTCCTCCGTGGTTCTCAATGTAGCCCAGATATTCCGCAAAATACGGGGCAAGCACAATGACCTCTTCCGCAAACTGCAGTAAGTAAGTGAGTGAATGCATTCACAATGCCGTGGATAGGGTTATGGAAAGATTTATAGTCTTTGACTTGTCAAAGAACAAAGAGCCAAAGAACCGCCCGAATAGAAAAATTTTCTAAAAAGGGTATTGAAAAGATAAATATTACATGTTAATCTAGAAATGGTTCTCGTATCAAGGTAGATCATATGGTTGCTGACTGACACTATTTTTTGTGGCGGTATTTAGTGTCTTATAACAGTAACCTGAGACAAAATCTTTATAGGGAGGTTAACAGGATGAAATATAGTGTTTCGATTACTATAGTGTGTATCCTGCTGTTAATACTTCTTTCAGCATGTCAACCCAAAATTCCACGTACCAGGTGCAAATCATTTGACAACATGAGTAAAAGTTTACCTTTCCAGATCGTATTTCCGGAATCAAACCCCAATCTTTATTCGGGGGAATATGACGTCAAATATTTTGTTACATGGGCACCAGGACCTGATAGACCAATTGAGACAGGTTATTCTATAGAACTAAAAAATGCAACGCATGTACAAAATGATTTTCGCCATTTGGAGTATAAAGGGATCGACTTACAACGTGAAAATGGGGACTGGACTATGTTTGATAAAAGAACTGACACATGTGTTAAGCCTGAAACCGCATATAGGACGCAAGGCAAAACAATGTTCTATGCGGAATACCGTCCATATCCATTTACAGAAAAAGAATCAGCAAAGGAACTATCGGAGCAAAAAGGCATATCACTTCAAAAATCCAATGAAATATTGGGCATAAAGATACATTACCCTACTCATCTTTCACCGATGAAGGAGATAAATTGGAAAATGAGATTTTTACTATTTTTTATGCGTATATTGATGAAGGAGATCTACGCTACAGTATAACGATATTAGACGTTGATGCATGTGCAGTGGATAATATCGAGAACAAATGTTTGGAAGAAGCAGTTTCTTATTTCAACGAATTATTTGCGGCAAAAAGGTGATCTCCATGCACCGGCCATTGGTAGGGTGGGACTCTGTATTGCCCCTTGTTTTCATAGGCATAGTATGCTAGAATGAGTTCAGTTCTAAAAGGGAGTAGCTACGGCACAGCCGTAAATAAAATCAACATACTGGAGAAATCCTGGTTTTATTTGCTTTAAGAGACTTAAAGAAGCGAGACTTTTAGATTAATCTGCTAAGGGATTAGCTCTTAATCTGAAACGTTTCGCTTTCTTTATATCTTTTAATATATTTTGAAAACGATGGATAAAGGCGGAGACAATGATGATAAAAGAATTCATTCAGGCTTTTTTGCTTGTTTTTATGGCAGAAATGGGGGATAAAAGCCAACTGCTGGCAATCACCTTTGCCACAAGGTATCCCTTGAAGAAAGTACTCATGGGAATGCTGGCAGGGGCCCTGTTGAACGATGGTCTTGCAGTACTGCTGGGAAGACTCGTTTCCGGCTTTGTTCCCATGAAAACCATCCAGATGATTGCAGCTTTCGCGTTCCTTTTATTCGCATTCTGGTCCCTGAGGGTGGAAGAAGGGGAGGAAACCGAAGATAGCAATCAAAAGTTTCAACTCGGACCGGTTTTGACCGTTGGAACGGCTTATTTTATCGGTGAATTTGGAGATAAGACCCAATTGACGGCCATTGCGCTGGCATCCGATGCTGAGGCTCCCCTCGCCATTCTGGCAGGGACGGTATCCGGGATGATCGGAGCGGGCGGAATTGGGATTTTCATTGGGAAAAAGCTGGGGGACAAAATACCGGAAATGGCGCTGAAGCTGGCTTCCGCTGCTATTTTCCTGTTTTTTGGTATCTCAAAACTGGTAGGAAGTGTTCCAAAGAGATACTGGACGGTTTGGAATGGTCTGTTGTTTGGCATCCTTCTGACGATTGCCCTGGCGGAATCGGTAAGGAAACTGATACGGGCACAAAAGCAGGGACGGGAATCTGCCCTGATCCGGAAATCCAGGGAACTGTATGATTATTATCATCAGATCGGCAGGGATTTCGACCGTATTTGCCTGGGTACCGGGAAGTGCGGGAAGTGCCAGGGAGACCACTGTATTGTCGGTTCCACCAAAACACTGATTCAGTCCTGTCTGAATGGAAAGCCTGCAAAACACCCGTCCGGGATAAACAAAAATACTCTCCACAAGCCCTTCAACAGGGAGCAGGCAATGAGAAGCCTGAGAATGACATGGGAGGTGCTGAAGGAGGATCCAGGTAATCCGGTATACCAGCCGATCCATGAAATAAGAAAAAGTCTGGAAACCATCCTCTTTGGTCAAAGCATAGATCGGTTCCATGACTGGGAAGAATACGAAAGGCTTCTTTCACAAATAGAGGACACCTTTGCGGAAGGTCCTTCACCCAAATTGAAAAATAAAAAATGACGGATGATTTCTCATAAGTTGAAAGGCAATTGCTTTTCTTCCCGGCACTCTTCGAAAAGAAGGGTGCTTTTTTTGTCTGGGAACAAGTATAACGAATGAATACTTACAAAACATAGTAGCAGGATTTTGAATAGTAGCCG
>ENA-UOOI01001479-UOOI01001479.1-fermentation-metagenome-genome-assembly--contig:-NODE-1479-length-24301-cov-3.746845_pt1 | contig 24301 bp, 21 predicted proteins | sample MGYA00245779_ERZ724027 | MGnify/ENA primary metagenome ERZ724027 (study PRJEB28704, sample SAMN03018318) | fermentation metagenome | biome: anthropogenic terrestrial biome; feature: soil; material...
AATTTCAAGAAGAATTGGATCAGCGATTTGGGGATACCTGTTGTGACGCAAATTAGCGGCTACACTGTAAATTCTCCATTACATGCTCTAATGAATTTTACATTTATTGTATATGGATTATTAGTTGTTATAGCTTACGTAATGCTAAAGTCCATTCTGCCGAAAGGAAGAATTGCTCGTCTGTTGGCAATTTCTCATGGCATAGGCTTTATACTTGTAGGCATCTTTCCTGGATATGAGTGGTCACTTGGTTTTATGCACCAATTCGGAGCTATATTGGTTATATTCGGAGGGAACATTGCAATCATACTTTTGGGAATAAACATTTACAGAGAAAGCAGGCAGATATTTGCTGTTACAGGTATTATTCTCGGAATAGCCGGTCTTATAGCAACAATTATCATGTTTGCGAACAGTACGTCTCCTATTGCAGGTATCTATGAGCGGGGTGCGATATATCCTACTTTGATTTGGAACTTTATTCTTGGGGCATATATTCTTGTAAAAATGAAGATAATACAAGATAGAAAATAATATGATGTTGGGGTCAAAAGTAATTTGACCCCTTATGATACGGTCATGCTTTTTCATGCAAGCATGAAACGCAGGACCTTTTGACCCTTGCATCATAATATCATACGGTGTTGACTTTCTAACCTTATTACATCTGATAAAATATTTACTTTGCTATTGACCGATATGGTTACCAATGTTATACTAACCATATCGGTTATTGAAGGAGATGCAGCTATGAATATCGATTTAACAAGTTGGAATAAAGTCAGAGAGGAAAAGCAGAAAATTGTAATTAACGCAGGATTTCTCTGTTTTGGTCAGAATGGCTACAAGAAGACGTCCGTTCAGGATATTGCAACTGCCGCGAATATATCCAAGGCTTCGCTATTCCAATATTTTGGATCAAAGAAAGACATGTACCTTTTTCTCTATGATTTCGCAGGAAGGGAAATAGACAGAAGGGTTCCAGAAGGACTCAATGATTATTTTGATTGTGCCGAAGGGTATATCCGGACCATGGCGGTTGTAAGCCGTGATTATCCAAATTTGTTTGATTTTCTGATATTACAGGCGCAACGCCGGGATTTTTCGGAGATAGAAGAATTACTGGATGTTGCAAATGAAGTTTGCGAAGCAAATCTGGATACGATTTTCGCACACGTCGACTGGAGTAAATTCCAGGACGATTTCAGCAAAGAGACGGTCATGAATCTTTTTAACTGGATCACTTCAGGATGCATGTCCCAGTTGTCCGGAACTATGCCTCAGGAAAAAGTATATGAAGAAATGATGAGATACATGAAGCTGCTGAAACCGGCAATGTACAAACCGAAATACGTGTAGACAGTAACAGTAAGAAAGGACGGTACATTATGAGTAAAAAAACAGTTTTAATCACAGGTGCTTCCAGTGGAATCGGCAGAGAAACTGCACTGACACTGGCAAAGAAAGATTATAAGCTAATGATTCATGGCAGAAACCCAGAGAAAACAAAAGCGGTTTATGATGAGGTTATCCAAGCGGGGAATGAAGATGTCATCATGTTTACCGCAGACCTTTCTCTGATGTCAGAGGTTGCGAAACTTGCAGAAGAAGTCAAAGCAGAGACTGATCATCTGGATGTTCTATATAACAATGCAGGCGGTCAGTTTGGAATGGAAAGAGAAGTAACAAGCGAAGGGCATGAAAAGACGTTTGCCATTAATATGCTTGCGCCGTTCCTACTTACTAAGCTGCTCCTTCCACTTCTGGAAAAGAGTGAATCCGCAAGAATTGTGACTCAATCTTCAGAGAGCTACCAGCAGGGCGGGGATCCGATACTGGATGATATTGAGCTCGAGAATCATTATTCTTTCGGAACGGCTTACGGCCTTTCCAAGCTTTATGTATGGTGGCTGATGCGCGAGTTTGATAAAAGACTGAAAGAAAAAAACATCAAAAATGTCACGGTGAACTCAGTAGAACCGGGTACGGCATTATCTACCGGCCTGCAGAGAGTATCCGGCCAGATTCCGGAAATGCAGAAATTGATGAAACAGTTCGAGCAGTATTCCTGGTCGATCCCAGAAGCGGCTGCAACGGGTCTTTATATGATTACTTCACCGGAAGTAGAAGGCGTATCCGGAAAGTTCTATGGAAATAAAAAAGAAAAGGATATTGATCCAAAGTGGATTTCGGAAGAGGGTCAAAAACAAATCTGGGATTACTGCACAAAAGCCTGCGAAAAATATGAATAATATCCTCAAGGGGATAGGGAGAGACCGTGAATATAATCATGGCCTCTCCTTTAAATATAAAGGAGAAAATTATGGAGAGTAGTTATTTATTTAAATCTATCAGAATTGGATCAATGGAAGTAAAAAATCGTTTCTTAGTTCCGGCAATGGGTACAGAAGTGGGGAATCCGGATGGATCGGTAAGTGATGCAATGATTGAATATTATCGCCAGCGGGCAGAGGGAGGATATGGCCTAATTGTATGTGAAATCATGGCGGTTGATCCGTTGGGTAAAGCAAATCCGAATGAACCCGGATTGTGGGATGATTCATTAATTCCGGGACTTAAGAGGTTAACAGATGAAGTCCATAAATATGGAGCAAAAATCTTTGTACAGCTGCACCATGCCGGCAGACAGACAGGGTCCATGCTTATTGGGAGTCAGCCAATGGCACCTTCTTCTATTATGAGCGCATCTCTTAATGAGACACCAAGAGAATTTACGACCGAAGAAGTCTGGGATTTGGTTGAAAAACACGGCAATGCAGCAAGAAGGGCAAAGAATGCCGGTTTTGACGGTGTTGAGATTCATTGTGGCCATGGATATTTAATTTCGGAATTTATGTCTTCCTATGCTAATAAAAGAATAGATGAATTTGGCGGGGATATTACTAGTCGAATGAAGTTCCCCGTTGAAATAATTAATAATATTAGAAAAAAATGTGGAGCAGACTTTCCTATTATGGCAAAGATGAGTGCGGAGGAACGTGTATATGGCGGAATGACTGCCAATGAGTCTGCAGTTATGGCAAAGCTTATGGAAGAAGCAGGTCTTGGTGCAATTTGTGTATCTACCGGCATTGGTGGTACACCGGATAGCTGCCGCTGGGTAGTTGCTCCGGCAGCTGCAAAACCGGGGTATAACCTGGAAGCGTGCAAGAGAATCAAAGAGGCGGTAAAAATACCGGTTGCTGTCTGTGGAAGAATTGTAGATCCGGCTTTTGCTGAAACGATCCTTGCAGATGGAAAGGCGGATATGATTGCTCTTGGACGTGCCTCTTTAGCCGATCCCGAATTTCCAAATAAAGTCGCTGCCGGTGCATTGGATGAAATCTGTCCTTGTATTTCCTGTGTACAAGGGTGTGTAGGTTTTGAACTTGGAAGAGTTTCTTGTCTGGTGAATCCATTCCTGGGTGTAGAGAATTCTCTAAAAATCATCCCAACAGAAACTCCCAAGAAGATAATGATTGCTGGTGCCGGTCCTGCCGGACTTGAGAGTGCATGGCTTTTAGCGAAAAAAGGACACAAGGTCACAGTATTTGAAACAGATGAGCATATCGGCGGGCAGTTCCGTGTCGCAGCTTATCCTCCCTGCAAGCAGGATATTTCACGTTTTAATAAGTTCCTTGCAAAGATGTGTAGAAAATACAAGGTTGACATCAGGCTCAATAATGAAGTAGATGAAAAGCTGGTCGAGAAAGAGAAGCCCGATGTGGTGATTCTTGCAACAGGTAGCGAGTCGGTTAAATTAGACATAAAGGGAATGAATAACTCTAAGCTTCTAAGAGCCAATGATGTGCTCCTTGGAAAAGTGACATTTGGTATGAAAACACTTGTAGTTGGCGGTGGTATGGTAGGTGCCGAGACTGCAGATTTTCTCGGAGAACTTGGCAGAGATGTAACGATCATTGATATGCTTCCCAAAATTGCCATGGATGTTCAGGATTTTACAAGGCGCTTTATGTTCGAACGGTATGAGAATTATGGAGTGAAGACTATCACTGAAGCAAAGGTTAAAGAATTCTTTGAAGACGGAATCACCTATGAAAAGAATGGACAGGAATTTTCACTTCGCGGTTTCGATTCGGTTGTTTGTGCTCTGGGAGTTACGTCTTACAATCCGCTTGAAGAAAAGCTCAAAGGTAAAATACCCGAGTTGTATGTGGTCGGTGATGCAAATAAAGTGGGAAATGCAGTTCATGCACTTTCGGCAGCTGCAGAGCTTGCGGTTAGAATTTAAAAAGAAAGCAGAGGTAGTATATGGGAAAGATAAAGGCTTTTCAGTTAATTAAAAAAGGAAAGGTTGAAGGAGAACGGGGCATCACCGGATGGGTTGAAATTGATGAGCCTGTCTGCTCGGATCATGGCGCTATTCTAAGACCAGTGGCACTTGCGTCCTGTACTTCCGAAGTACATGGTATTCGAACACAATTTGTTGAGACACCGATGGCAATTGGACATGAAACCGTAGGTGAGGTGATAAAAACAGGTTCACTTGTTCGGCATTTTAAAGCTGGCGATCGTGTGGTGGTAACATGCAATGATGTCGATCCTCATAATTATCAGATCCTGGAGCGTGATCCCAAGTTTGTATTAAACCCTGCTACACTTGCAGGTGGACGATCCTGGGCTGAACGTTTTGTAGTAAACGATGCGGATTTCAATTTGGCATATGTTCCTGATTCTGTAACCAGTCTGCAGGCTGTTATGGTTCCTGATATGATGGGAACAGCATTTGCAGGGATTAAAAATGCGGAAATAGAGATCGGCGACTCTGTAGCTATAATAGGTATTGGACCGGTTGGTTTAATGGCAGTTGCAGGTAGTGTTCTCCGGGGAGCTGGCCGTATCTACGCTGTGGGAAGTCGAAAAGTATGTGTGGATCTGGCTTATCATTATGGGGCTACGAAAGTAATAGACTATCATAATGGAGATATAGGTAAACATATTCTGAAGGAAAATAACGGTAAACCAGTTGATGCTGTTATCATTGCAGGCGGCTCGGATCCCTCTGTAGTAGGCAATGCTTTTAAGTATGTTAAGGCCGGAGGACACATTGTGAATGTTGCTGCATTTATGGATGTGAGTAAGGATTTTGTTATTAAGAACACGGATTTTTCTTTCGGATGCAATGATGCAAGAGTAGGTGGCTGTGCTGTGGCAAATGGCAGAGCCTGGCTTGAACGTTTGTTGTCATTAATTGAAACTGGACGTATCGATCCTACACCACTTGCAACGCATATTTTTCACGGTTTCGATTCTCTTCCTGACACTCTTGCAGCGATGGAGGATAAAAATGAAAAGCTTGTAAAGTCTGTTGCTTTAATGGATGAATAAATCGTCCCGGAATTTATTTTAGTAATATATGGATGGATGCTTCATGAAGAAGAGAAGATTGTGAATATACACACAGCCTTCCCTTTTATGATATTTCGTTCATTGAGCAATCGATGGCCTGATGAAATGTTTTTAGATATTCGAGAAGTTTGTTCAATGTATCTGTCCCCATCTTGTCACCGGCAGTTTTATTGATCTCCATAAGAGGTTTTATCGTTTTAAAACAATATTCTTTTCCCTCAGATGTTAAATATATAATTCTCTCACGTTTGTCTTTCTCACATTGAATTAATTCCACAAACTCCTGTCTTTGCAAGTCTTTAATAAAACCATTTACCGTCTGTTTCGGCATTCTGCAAGTGGCTGAGATTTTCTTTTGCGTAACATTTTCGTCGCTGATAAGAGAGTATAAAATCATCATCAATTCGAAAGAGATTCCATGATTTTCTGCCCATTGACGATACATTCCCGTTGTTTTTAGTTCCAGTAGTCCGATGGAGTTCATTATTTTTTCAACATCTGAAAAATCCATTTGCGTACCTCCCATGTCTTTTCAGAAAATTATATCAAGTTAAAAATACCATGTCAAGAATGGAAGGCGGTCTTATACATACAAATAACTGTGAGTAAGTAGTTGAATAGTACAAAATGGCTTAAAAAGAATACAGAATACAAAAAAAAATATTAAAAATCACTTGACAGATGTTATCTTTTTAACGATAATAGTACGTACAGGGACTATTATAATCTATTAGTCATGAATGAAAAGAAAGGATGATGGATAAAAATGGAGCAGAATGATAACAAAAAGGTATATTGCCAGCTGGCCAATGTGATTGATGGAAATGCACCTGATATCGAGAATGGACATCAATTCGAAGAGGCATATGTCCAGGTTCTTGTGGAACTGGTAAATGAGCGTCAGGCAAAGGTTTGCATGATGTGTAAGCAGGAATTCGAAACCGGGCAGCAGATTGCTGATCGTAATGGCGTAAAATTGGAGGATATTATCGATGATCTGTATATGTCAGCTGAACGAGGTGTACTGACCCTGGTTGAACGAGATGGAACCGATGTGTTTAAACTTTCGTATTATGCTCCGGGTATTGTGGAACATTTCCTGCTAAACAGAGATATTGATGAGAAGAAGATGGCAAAGCTTTTCAAAGGATTAGGGGGAGACAAGTTTTCGCCACTGGCGTTTCAGTACATGCCGCCTTCCGGAGGAATGCTGCGTACGATTCCCATTGGTCAGGCAATCGAAGCGGAGCCAAGTGCAGTTAGTTATGAACAGATTCAGCACTATCTTGATCAGAGTGATTATTACTCTGTTGCCGACTGTGTCTGTCGTAAGGCATCCTATCTGTTGGGTGAAGCGTGTGAACATCCATGGAAAGATACCTGCATGCAGATTGGTGATGAAGCTGAATACTATGTACGTACGGGACGTGCACGCCGGGTAACCAGAGAAGAGGCGGAAGAAATCCTGCGTAAAACCGAGCGTGCAGGACTTGTGCATCAGATTTTTAATAATGAAGGTGCGGGAAACTCTTCCTACATATGTAACTGCTGTTCCTGCGGAGGATGTCTGGGAGGCGCTGTCATGGGCCGGCTGCCTCAGCCAAACCGCAGTAATTTTGTTGCGGAAGTAGATCCTGAAAAGTGTACTGCATGTGGTGCCTGTGTGGAAAACTGCAACACGAATGCACTGTCTCTTGGCACAAAGTTCTGTGATCTCGAGGCACAGGCACCGAAAGCAAAGAAGGATCTCGATAAAGAAGCGTGGACCGAGGAGGATATGAACCCTGATTATCTGAAGCGTGTTATGGTTAACGCATATGGCACAAGCCCCTGCAAAACCAAATGTCCGGCACATATCTCTGTTCAGGGATATATCAGTAAGGCTTCGCAGGGCAAGTATGATGAGTCTCTCAAAGTGATTAAACGAGACAATCCATTTCCGGCTGTATGTGGTCGTATCTGTCCTCACAGCTGTGAGGAAGAATGCGGACGGGCGAAGATAGATGAGGCGGTGGCTATCGATGATATCAAGAAGTTTATAGCCGATCAGGAACTTTCGAGTGAACATAGATTTATTCCACCGGTCTACGAGCATTATGATGAACATGTAGCTGTGATCGGTGCAGGTCCGGCGGGCTTAAGCTGTGCATATTATCTCGCTGAAAAGGGATATCCGGTTACAGTGTTTGAAAAAGAAGAATGCCTTGGCGGTATGTTGACAATGGGGATCCCTTCCTTCCGTCTTGAGAAAAATGTTGTAGAAGCCGAAATTGATGTTTTACGTGAGCTGGGTGTGGAATTTAAAACCGGTGTAGAAGTAGGAAAGGATGTCACAATCAGCGGTCTGCGCCGGGCAGGCTATAAAGCTTTCTATATAGCGATAGGTGCACAAGGCGGCCGCGGACTCAATATCGACGGCGAAGACCTGCAGGGCGTAATATCTGGTGTGGATTTTCTGCGCGACGTTGCACTGGACAGTGCAGACAGATTGTCTGGAAAGACAATTGTAATTGGCGGCGGCAATGTTGCCATTGATGTGGCCCGCACTGCAGTCCGTCTCGGATCGGAGCGTACGGATATGTATTGTCTGGAAAGTGATGCGGAAATGCCGGCGCTGGAGGAAGAAAAAGATGAAGCGAAAGGTGAGGGGATTAGGATAAACAATTCCTGGGGGCCAAAACGAATTCTGGGTGAAAACGGAAAAGTCACCGGAGTGGAGTTTATGCGCTGTGTATCTGTATTTGACGAAAACCATCGTTTTTCGCCGAATTATGATGAGAATGACACTATCATTGTTCCATGCTCGAATGTACTGGTGTCAATCGGTCAGTCGATCGAGTGGGGGACACTGCTTATGGGAAGTAATGCAAAACTGACAAGACGTAAAACGCTGGAAGTGGCGGATATTTCTTATCAGACCGGTGAACCTGACATATTTGCCGGGGGCGATGCCGTGACAGGTCCTAAATTTGCCATAGATGCAATTGCCTCTGGAAAATCGGGAGCAATCTCCATTGACCGTTATATCGGAGACAGAGGTCTGACCATCCGCCGCGAACGGGAGTATAAGATGTTTGATAAGGATCATGCTGATTTCAGCGGCTATGATTCTACGTCCCGCCAGCGCCCGCTGAAGGTCAATCCGGCAGATGCCAGGAATACCTTTCAGGATCTGCGCCGCGATCTGACAGAAGAACAAATTCAAAAAGAAGCAGAGCGCTGTCTCGGGTGTGGTGTGACCGTTGTGGATCCGTGGATGTGTGTAGGCTGCGGTGTCTGTACCACAAAGTGTGAGTTTGACGCAATTCATCTCAAGAGAGTTTATGACAATGAGCCTGCCGAGACCATGCAGGATTTTGGAGCCAACCTTGCGCAGTTTGCCACAAAACGTATGCAGAGCAGAGAAGCAGCAAAAGTACCCAATACAAATGAATAAAAAGGCTGGAAAGGAATTGTGAATCATGCATGAAATGCCAATAGTTATGAATGTCGTGCGATCTATGGATCAATATGCGGAGCAGTATCATATTCCGGAGATTCGGGTCGTCGTGATGGAGCTTGGTCAGGCTTCAAGTGTGCAGCCGTTTTTCTTTCGGTCGTGCTGGGACCCGGTGATTGGCCAGTCAAGACATTTGCTCAATGCGTCCCTGGAAATCCGGGAGATTCCCTGCGAGGCAAAGTGCAATAGCTGCGGACATACCTTTCATCCGGCCGAGTTTACTGCCCCGTGTCCGAACTGCAATAGCAATGCATGGAATGTAATCTCAGGCCGTGATGTTCGAATTAAAGAAATTAAAGTGTAATAAAGTGTAAATTGAGGAGGAAGCTTACTTTGCTTCCTCCTGTTCACAAATTGGAGGATACGGTTATGGACGATTTCAAGGTAATTGAAATTAAAGAAAGCGTTTTCGAAAACAACGATAAAGAGGCAGAAAAGGTTCGTAGAGAACTGAAAGAACAGAAGACATTTTTACTGAACCTGATGTCTTCTCCGGGATCCGGAAAAACGACTACACTCATGCAGACTATTTCAGCATTAAAAGATGAAATGAACATGGGCGTGATGGAGGCGGACATAGATTCTGCCGTTGATGCCGAAACCATCAAGTCTTCCGGAATCAGGACAATACAATTGCATACGGGCGGGATGTGTCATCTTGATGCCGGTATGACCAGGCAGGGGCTGCATGAGTTCGATACAAAGGATCTCGATTTTGTGGTATTGGAGAATATAGGGAACCTGGTATGCCCGGCCGAATTTGACACAGGGGCTGTGAAAAACGCCATGATCCTTTCTGTACCGGAAGGCGATGATAAACCACTGAAATACCCTCTTATGTTCAGCGTTGTCGATGTTGTTCTCATTAACAAGATAGATGTCATGCCATATTTTGATTTCAGCATGGAACGTGTTGAAAAGAATATTCATATGAGAAATCCTAAAGCACAGATCATACCGATCTCGGCAAAGACGGGAGAAGGTATCGATCAATGGTGTGACTGGATCAGAGAACAAATAAAACAGTTCTAATCTCTATCGCATAAGGGGAACGGCGCTAATTTCAGCTGCTGTTCTTCTTATGTCCTGACAATATCATTCAGTGTTTTACTACTATATTTCTGTCTCTGCTTCGTCTAATACGGAAGTACAGTGAGGACAGCGTGTCGCATCAATGTCAATTTCGAATTTACAGTAAGGGCAGATTTTGGTAGTAGCTTCTTCTTGTATTCCGTTGATATGTTTGGCAGTAGCAGTTATTTTATTCAGAACCTTAATCAGCATGAAGATTACCAGAGCCATAATCAGAAATTGCAGAATGCTGGTGATAAATACTCCGAAATTTAGTGTGGGTGCCTTTGCGGCGGCAGCGTCCGCAAGAGTGTTATAGTGATGACCATTGAGTGAAATGAACCAGTTTTTAAAGTCGATCCCTCCGGTTGCCATTGTCACAAGAGGCATAATAATGTCTTCTACGAGGGAGCTTACAATGTTTTGAAAAGCTCCGCCAATGATGACACCAACTGCCAGATCCAGCACATTTCCACGCATGATAAATTCTTTAAATTCAGCAATAAAACCCTTTCTCTTCATGATTATCTGCCTTTCTTTTTTTCTTTTGTATTTATTTTTAGTGTAGTTTGTATTCAAAAAGAAGTCAAGATATTTATCCCAGATGTTCGTATTGAATCTGTCATGTTTATGTTTTTATTATGGTTGCTATGGGAGCAGTGACTGTGTACAATGTTATTATTGGTAGCAACAAATGAAGAAAGAAGGGAAAATATGAAAAAAATCAATGTAATTGACTGGAGGTTTCATTTAGGAGAAGAGGAAACAGCATGGCAAAAAGATTTTGATGATACCTCCTGGCAGGCAGTAGAAGTGCCTCATGACTGGAGTGCTGAGCAGAAATTCACGAAAAAAGCGTCAAGTGGAACCGGATATCTGCCGGGTGGAATTGGCTGGTATCGGACGCATGTCAATTTAAGCAGTCAGCAGGCATCTGCTACGGTCCGATTAATTTTTGAAGGCGTCTATAAAAACGCTCATGTCTGGGTCAATGGCTATCATGTGGGCAGCCGACCATCTGGATACGCAGAGTTTTCATATGATATTACGGAGCTTCTACAATATGCACCGGATATGGATTTAGTGATTGCTGTCCGCTGTGATCATACAGATATTGCCGATTCCCGCTGGTACAATGGCTCGGGGATAACAAGGCCTGTCAGACTTGAATTCCATGAAAATATTCAACTGACTGAGTATGGTACATCTTTTGAGACGATGGCTCTCAGAGGAAGTCAGGCAGAGATTCGAATTACTCATGAAGTCAGTAATGTTTCTGATAAAAAACGCAGCGTTAAAATTATCGATACCCTTTCTTACGGTCAAAAGGGAGAGCAGGCTGCCATGGATAAACAGATTATGCTTCCCGCCGGCTGTTCGGAAAAAATTACTTTTGAAAAAACGATTGAGAATGCCAGGTTATGGTCGGACGAAACGCCGTCACTTTATTGCTTAGCAACACAATTGATTGACCTCGAAGAGGCAGACAGTGAGAATTACTACGAAGAACTTGTCGGTGTGCGTATGACTCACTTTGACCCGGACCAGGGTTTTTTTATCAATGGAATAAACAAAAAATTACATGGTGTCTGCCTACATGAGGATGCGGGATGCTTTGGAACGGCAGTACCGGCGGCAGTGTGGATGAGAAGGTTGTTGAAACTAAAAGAAGCCGGAACAAATGCCATTCGGATGACACATAATCCTCACAGTCAAACATTATATCAACTTTGTGATTTGCTGGGTTTTTATGTCTTTGATGAGGCATTCGATGAGTGGGAAAATCCTAAAAACAAATGGTGGCAAGGACATAATGTTTATCCTCCCAAATATGAAGGCTATGCAGAGTTTTTCCCAAACTGGCATAAGACTGATCTGGAGAATATGATTGATGCTCATAAAAATCATCCTTGCGTGATTGCGTGGAGCATTGGAAATGAGATTGATTATCCCAATGATCCCTATGCAAATCAGATTTTTTCAGAGATGACAGGAAATAATGATGCTTCCAAACCGGAAGCCGAGCGCATTTATAATTCACAGCGTCCAGATACAAGACGATTGACACGAATTGCCCGTCAGCTTACGGACATCGCCAGGAAAAAAGATCTGCATCGTCCGGTGACATTGGCTGCAGCCTTTCCTGAGTTATCCGGTAAGACCGGTCTGTTTGACTCATTAGAGGTGATTGGCTACAACTACAAAGAGTTTTTGTATCAAAAGGATCATCTTCGTTTTCCAAAACAATCGTTATTGGGAAGTGAAAATGGGCATGGTTATCGGGAATGGCTGGCTGTTAAAGAGAATAAATTTATCTCCGGCCAGTTTTTATGGACCGGTATCGATTATTTAGGCGAAGCATGTGGATGGCCAATTCATGGTTCGGCAGCGGGGATTTTGACGATGGCAGGGTTTGCTAAAGGCCGATTTTACCTGCGAAAAAGTTGGTGGACCAAAACACCAATGCTGCATCTGGAAGCCAGAATCAAAACCGGAGACCCCTATGCCGCAACAAGCAGGCAATGGCATTACAAAAAAGGACAAGTAGTTGAAATTTTTGCTTTTTCAAATTGTGACAATGTGGAATTGCTGCATGGGGGGAAGCAGTATCAGATGTCTTATGATACCGCCATAGGCTGTTTTAAAGCTGAATTACCAGCCTTTGAGGAAAAATTACAGGCAGTTGGATATAGGAATGAACAAGAGGTCAGCGATTATCTGGTACCTGCGTTAGGTGCCTGTGAAATGGATGTACGGCAATGGAAGGTGCCTGAAGAATTTGCGCAATATCATAATATGGTGAAATCAGAAAATCTTGCTCAAATAGAGGTAACATTACGCGATCGAAACGGCAATAAAAGCTTAGATGAGAAATTGATTCGAGTCAAAGTCACAAATGGGAAGCTAAAAGGTATGGAAAACGGAGACTTGAGTGATATTACGCTCTATTCAGATTCCTGTCGCCGGACATATCAGGGGAAATTGGTTGTTTTTATCGAAAAGAGAAAAGGAAGCCTTCTGCATCTTGAATCAGAAAATCTGCCGTCAAATGATTTTGTGATTGATTAATTAAATACGCGTTTTTTCCTTTAATAGAAGCTGATTAGCTAATCATATAAAAAGAAACCTTGACATAGGGCAAAATGTTGCTAATAATAGTAGTTAAGGAAAGTATCAGACTTGGAGGAAAAAAATGCGTATACCACTTGCAAAAGAATCTTTACCCGTTTTTGACGCAATTGCAAGCACTACGAGAATCGATATCATTAACTTACTGTCAAAAAAAAGGATGAATATCAAAGAACTAGCGCAAGCACTGAATTTAAGCAGCCCTGTCATAGCGAAACATGTTCGCTTATTAGAAGAGGCCGGTATTATTAAAACAGACCGAATTCCCGGGAAAGCCGGGACACAAAAACAATGTGTATTAAAAGTGGATTTGATTGAGGTAGAGTTTCCCAGAAAGGTTTACCCGGCTTATGAATTTTATGACGTATCGGTTCCCGTAGGCCAGTATACTGACTTTTTAGTCCAGCCAACCTGCGGGATGTCCTCTGTGAAAGAACAAATTGGTGAGTACGACGAACCTCGTTACTTTGCTGATCCTCGTCGCTATGAAGCGGCGATTCTCTGGTTTACTCAGGGGTTTGTGGAGTATAAAGTCATTAATCCGTTAAAAAAGACCGATCGCCTGGAAATGGTTGAAATTTCAATGGAGTTGTCTTCGGAATTTCCCACGGGAAATAATACCTGGCCTTCGGATATTCATTTTACATTGAACGGAGAGGATCTGGGAAACTGGTTATCTCCGGGCGATTTTATAGATGTAAAAGGAAAATGCTCCCCTGACTGGTGGCCGTCTACCATGAACCAGTATGGACAAAAAGTCACGATTCGAATTACAAATCATGGTGTCTAGATCAACAATAAGCAGGTGGTCTGGTGCCGTATGAAAGAATTACATCTTGATCAGCTGATGTATAATTTTAAAGTTTCTGTCGAAGAAAATGCGAAACATATTGGTGGGTGTACGATCTTTGGCAAAGGATTTGGAAACTATGACAGCAACATTGAATTTAAATATTACTATAGCGAAAAAAGCGATATAAACGACGATATGCTGCCTTCGGAGCGGCCGGTTGAATCAATATAATGATGAAAAAGCAAAAGGACATTGTTGAAAAAACAGTGTCCTCTTTTTTTGTAATTTTAAGTCGGTATAGTAACTCGGAGAGTTAACTATGACAAACTTTTTATGCAGAGATTACTCTATTAAATAATTAATCAAGAAAGATACCTGAAAAGATAAGCAAAAGTAGAAAGTATATGTTTACATTTTGGTATTAGCATAGTATAATAAAAATATTGAAAACGATGACATTTTTTAATCTTTCACTTTTATTTTATGAATGTTTTCCCGGATGTTGAAAGAGCAACAAGTGTAGCTTCGTTATATTTTATGATAGGAAAGGGGAATGGATATGAAGGTATCAAAATGGTTTGGCATTACTTCTGTGATGGCTCTGAGTACAATTATGATTGCAGGCTGCGGAGGCGGCAGCGGTAGTGATGACAGTGCAGATGGAGCGACAACGATTGAATTTATGCACTGGGGCGGCGATGAAACCTATGAGGGAGATTATGAAGAACGGATCAAACAATTTGAAAAAGAAAACTCGGACATCAAAGTGAAAACGATCACTGTTGCCGATGACTATGACACCAAGCTACAGACAATGATCGCCGGCAAAGAAGCGCCAGATGTTGCTCAGGTAGCCGAAAACGGAACCGGTTTTGCAACAAAAGGTGCATTTATCGATCTGAGCGATCGGATTAAAGATGCAGGAATCGATATGGATGAGACCTGGGGGGCTGCGATCGATTTGTATAAAAATGAAGATGAAATTTTCGGACTTCCGGATCGCGGCGGTTCTTCGATTCTATACTATAATAAAGACATGTTCGATGATGCAGGCCTCAATTATCCGGCCACAGACTGGACGATGGATGATTACTACAAAGCGGCCGAAGCGATGACAAACGATAAAGAAGGTGAAGATAAACGATGGGGATCCACAGCCGGCGATTACAATTTAGTCTGGGGTAATTTCCTGGAATCAAATGGCGGAGGCATTATGGATCAGGATGGTAAAGTAATCTTTGATTCTCCGGAAAATCTTAAGACTTTGACAGAATACAACGATGCCTTCAAAAAGTGGAGTGTTGATTTTGAAACTTCTGAGGATGCTGTCAACCGTTTCCAGGCAGGTGTTGTTGGTATGAATATGACTGGATTTTGGGACATTAAGGCTAATTCTGAAGTAGATGGATTGAATTTTGGCATCTCTACAATGCCGATTGGAACCAAACCAACATCCTGGTCAACCGGTTCTGCATTAACGATTTCGAGTCAATCCAGTGACAAAGAGCAGGAAGCAGCCTGGAAATTCATTCAATACATGACTGACGAAGATGCTCAGCAGATCCTGGGAAAGGGATTAAATGACTGTCCGGCAAATCTGAAAGTGTTATCCAGTGACGAGTTTTTGAATCAAAAAGTTGGTGATCAGGATTTAGACTTATCCAGCATTGCGACGGCACAGGAACGTGTCGTTATTGACGGGTTATTAGCGGGACCCTGGTATTCAGAGGCAAACGACGAAGCAAGGGACAAGGTAAAAGAAATGCTTTTAGGTCATATAACACCAGAGGATACCGTACATACGGTGCAGGAAAATCTGGAGAAAATTGTCGATAAATATTAATAAAATCAAATTTAGGGTACCGGTGCAGATCTTTTGTATCGGTATTCTAATTAAGGAGGATCTACGTTGCGAAATAAAAATCCGGAACAAAAAAATGGCGTTATCGCAGCTAAAAACCAATCGTTACATCAGCGTACGAAAAGCGACCGCCGCTGGTTTTTCTTCTTTATTTCTCCCTGGCTGGTTGGTTTTGTGATTTTAACAGTTGGTCCCATGATCTTTTCTCTTTTCATGAGTTTTACAGATTGGGATATGCTGACAAAAATGAATTTCATAGGGCTGGACAACTATAAAAATCTATTTCATGATGAGATTTTTATATTAGCCCTTAAAAACACTTTCAAGTATACACTTATTTCTGTGCCTGTAAATTTAGTAATTTCCCTGGCAATGGCCTATCTTCTAAGCTTTAAACTCAAAGGTATGCGGTTTTTTCGTACGCTCTATTACCTGCCGGCCATTGTTCCGGCTGTAGCCAGTTCTATATTATTTAAGAATATTCTTGCAAAGAACGGTTTGCTTAACAAAGGACTGAGCTTTCTGGGAATCACAGGACCGGCATGGCTTTTGAATAAAAAAGCTGTTATCTATGGTTTTGTATTTCTGGCTGTATGGGGTGTCGGCGGAACCATGGTCTTGTTACTGTCTTCCATCAATAGTATCGGTGATGAAATGTATGAGGCAGCGGATCTGGAAGGCGCTTCGCGTTTCAAGATGTTCACGAGTATCACGGTACCACAAATTTCACCGGTTATCTTTTTCAATTTGATTACCGGAATCATTGGCTCTTTACAAACATTTACTCAAGTCTATATGATTACCGATGGCGGACCGGATAATGCAAGTCAGATGATTGTGCCATATCTGTATAAGAATGCTTTTTCCTACTATCGAATGGGTTATGCTTCCGCGATGGCCTGGATCTTGTTTTTTATTGTTATGATCCTGTCAGTTTTGGTCCTTAAGTCTTCAAGTGCCTGGGTATTTTATGAGGAGGAGATGAAATAATGCTGGATAAACACATACCTTTACCGAAAAAAATATTTACTTATGTTATTCTGATTTTCTTTGGATTTATTTTGTTTGCTCCTTTCCTTTATATGATTTCTATAGCATTGGCTTCAAAACAGACAAATGCTTTACAGACATTCACATTGATTCCCAGAGAATTTAATTTATCGAATTTTCAGGAGCTGTTCAGTAATTTATTTTCCGGAAATCGTCCAATGGGAAAATGGTTTTTAAATACGATGTTCGTTGTATTGATGAGTATTATTGGACAATTGTTTTCCACCTCTTTTGTAGCTTATGGGTTTGCACGGATGCGGTATAAACATAAAAATGCTTTTTTCCTGATTCTGCTGGGAACTATGATGCTTCCGGGACAGATCACTCTGATTCCGGTATTTATTATTTTCCGTAATTTGGGATTGTATAACACATTATGGCCATTAATTATTCCACAGTTCTTCGGATCTGCCTATAATATATTTTTTACCCGTCAGTTTATGACGGCTATACCGGGTTCACTTTATGAGGCTGCAGAAATCGATGGTTTGAATAATTTTGGTATCTATCGGACGATCGTCTTACCTTTGATCAAACCTGCATTGGCTGCCATCACTATTTTCACCTTCAACTTTGCATGGGGTGATATGATGGGACCGCTGATCTATGTTTCGGATTCAAATAAGTTTACGCTGGCTTTAGGAGCCGCTAATTTAAGTGCATCCAGTAATCCCACGGGAGATATCAATACATCATTAGTCATGGCGTTATCCCTATTGCTGTCTATACCTCAGATTCTTGTCTATTTCTTTGGACAGAAATATATGTTCCAATTAAATCTAGGAGTCGGAAACAGTGGATCGAAATAATGAAAGCAGGTGGAGATTGTGGACAAAAATGAGCGCTTTTACAAATTCTATCATTATGCGAACAAGCTAAATTATATGATATGGCTTTTAGAGGCAAATTTGATTTTTCTGGGAACAAACCTCCCTTTTGTCCTGGTTCTGATACTTGTGCCTATAACATTGGGTAATATACCATTTTATGTATTGTCATCAATAACGGTAATTCCGAGTTTATACTGTTTAACTAAAACATTGGTTCAACTGCGCAGCGGACAGGAAAATGTTGTGAGAAATTATTTGAATCATTTTAAAAGTGGTTTCTTACCCCTGTTGAAAAAATCACTGCCGTTCTTTCTACTTATTTGGCTGATATTAAGTAACCTGGTGATTATAAATAATGTTATGAAAAATCAATTTTTATATTGGACTAATTTCATTTTGCTGTATATTGTCTGTACATTCCTGCTTAATCATATCATTGTTGAAGCGACATGGGACCAGCCTTTTATGGATGCTGTACGTTTAACCGCTAAACTTGGCATTGTGCGTTCGCTGCGCACACAGTTAGGAGCAATGATCGCTGTTGGATCTTTCTTCCTGTTTAAGTATGTTCCGGTTTATTTGGTTTTATATGGTATCTCAACAACAATTTTCTTGTGTCTGTTGAACTTTCAACCGGTTGTAGAATTCGTTGAAAGCCGTGAGGAAAATCAGTTGTAAGTAGGGTTTGCAGAATATGAGTAATAAGAGAGAAAAGAAAAAGCAGTGTAACCACTTTCTGGGATTACACTGCTTTTTGTATATTGTCTTGGGAGGAAAATATGATACAAAAAATCATACATATATATGCGGGAAAAACATTACATCAGAAGATCAGGATAGCCATTCTGATATTTTCCGTGTTTCCATTAATTTGTTTGGCAGGTATTACAATCCCATTTATTTATAAGAACCAGTTAGGTAAAACTCAAAAGGATGCCATTGAAGAACTGCAAAATAGAGCTAATATAATGTCCAATGAAATGAATACCATAGAACTGATGGGTAAAACAGTATGTTCGGATACATCTTTTATTACTGAGGTTGGGGAAGCCGTAATAGATAAAAACTTTGGAGAATATAAAAGATATATTTTTAAGAAGCAGACTTTATCGGCGGTCAAAGTCATTACCAGTGTCAGTCAGGTTCAGGCTGCACGTATTCACCTGGATTATCAGGGAATCAGAGAATAGTCTCCATATCTTTACAGTATGGACAGAGCAAAAGACAGTCTCTGGTATAAGGACAGAAACTCTTTGACATATAATGGTGCATGGTATATGGATGTGACTGATAAACAGCACTATGGAAATTATTCAACTTATTTTGCAGGAGATAATATGGCTTCCTATGTACTTCCCATAAAGATAAGCAGCGATTTAAAGGGAATCCTTGAGATCATGCTGCCTCAGAATGCAATTGTGCCGGATCTATACAGAAAACTGAATTCGAGGGATGTTTTCCTGGTAGATTCCCGGGAACGCCTGATTGGTGTAGAGAAAAAGTCGGAATTTGGTAGTATTTCGGTTAGGGATTTGGCGGGCCTGTTGAATATTGTATCTTTAAAAGATTATAATGCGGAAGGTGTACATGTCTACCGTGGACATTGGCATCATAAGCCTGTTATACTTTCGATCCTGCATGATGAGAAAAATGGGATCTTTCTGATGGAACTTATCTCTGTAAAAAAAGAGTATCTGATAATGGAAGTAGAAATTACAGGCATTATAATACTTGAGATTATGATGACTTTTGTTTTGTCAAAAGCAATTGACAGAATTGTAGATCATTTGTTACATGATTTTAATGTATTTGCCTCCTGTATGCAGGAAATAGGCTCCGGTAATTTAGATATTGAGATTCCAAAGCTTGAGCAGGTGGAGATAAATATGGTAGCTGAGGAACATAACCGGATGCTTGCAAAATTAAAGAAGTTAATGGAGGAGAACATTCAGCGGGAAGTAATGGTGAAGGAGGCACAGGTAAAAAGTCTTGAGAAACAAATTGACTCACATTTTTTATATAATGTTCTGGATTCTATTAAAATGATGGCGGAAGTAAAAGGAATGTACAAAGTATCAGATGCACTGCTGGCTCTTGGCAGAATGTTCCGGTATAATCTGCAGATAACCTCTCATAGTGTCTCATTTCAAGAGGAAATATCCTATCTGGAAAATTACCTGAGGCTTTGCAATTTAAGATATGATTATTGCATCAATCTTAGTGAGAATATTCCAGATTATACGAGAACACTGAAAGTGCCCAAGGTTATATTACAGCCTATTGCAGAAAACTCTATAGTCCACGGTCTAGACGAACTGCAGGAAGACACAACTATTTATTTGAAGGCATATGTCAGGGAAAAATGCTTTTATATTGAAATGACAGATATGGGAAAGGGAATGGACCGGGTCTGTCTTGAGAAAGTACGAGAAGGGATCTTAACAGGAGTCAATCAGAAGAATTCAACGAAGGGCATTGGTCTACACAATATCCATGAAAGAATCCGACTTATATGTGGAGAAACATATGGAGTTGAAATATATTCTAAGGAAAACTGTTACACCAAGGTCGTAGTAAAAATTCATTCGGAGGCGTGTGTATGAGAAAAATTTTACTTGTAGAAGATGAGAAAATGATTCGTTACGGAATTTATGTCATGATTGAAAACAGTGGGGTCCCTTATTATGAACTTACAGAGTGTCGGAATGGTAAAGAAGCGATTATGCTTCTGAAGAAAAACGAGTATGATCTGGTTCTGACAGATATTCGGATGCCGGTGATGACCGGCCTGGAATTGTCGAAATGGATATATGAGACGCTGGACAGTAATGAAAGACCATTGCTTGTTGCCATTAGCGGTTATGCCGAATTCGAATATGCGAGGGAGATGCTGAAGTTTCAGGCAATGGATTATCTGTTAAAACCCGTCGACAGAAAAGAATTGAGCCAGGTCCTCTGGCATGCAGAAGAGGTATTCAGAGAAAAAGGAGGAGAAAATGTAAATGAAGAAATGACAAAAGAAAGAGCAGCACTGACTTGCGTTAGTCAGCATAAGATGCAGTGCGCCATTGATTATATCAGACAAAATTATGGAAGGACTTTTGATATGGCTGAGGTATCGAATTACGTTTCTATGAACTATACGATGTTTTCATCGACCTTTAAGAGTTACACAGGAGAGAACTTCAGTACATACTTAAAAAAGCTAAGAATTGAAAAAAGTAAAAGGTTTCTCAGAAAAACGGATATGAGCATTGGTGACATTTCAAAGAAAGTGGGTTTTGAGGATGGCAGAGTATTTGGGAAGATTTTTAAAGAACAGACAGGTTTATCTCCTTCTGCATTTCGAGAAAGCTGTATAATAGAGAAAAATTAACACATAAAACGAAAAATAGGTCCTTCTATTATCACGGTTTACCAGTACAATAAACTATATTATATATGCCATTGTATTTATTATGAAAATTGCAGGTAATAGAAAGGAGAAAAAGTGAAAAAGAAAAAATTATTAGCAGTTGTCTTAACTGCATGTGTGGCTGTCAGCGGTCTTGCTGCCTGTCAGAACACAGGTGGAAGCAGTAAGAAAAATTCACCTAAGAAGAGCGGTGAGAGCGGAGAAAAAACGAAACTTACAGCTTTAATTTCCAAACACAGCCTTACAAAGGACGTAAATAAAATGGAATGGCTGAACATGTTGGAGGATGAAAATGGTGTTGACGTAGATTGGCAGCAAATAACCGCTGACTGGGACCAGAAAAAAAGTGTTATGTTTGCGGGCGGTGATATCCCGGATATTCTTATGAAAGCAACAAGTACTACGGATTATACAACTTACAATGGATTGTTTGAAAATCTGGCGCCTTATATTGATGATGGAGATATGCCAAATGTAAATAAGATGTTTGAGGATCATCCTGAACTTAAAGTGCTTTGCACGGATGAAAATGATGCGATCTATGGTCTTCCGAATTATCGAAGTATCTGGCCCAGAACGGAGCGTGCCTTGTATATCAATCAAACCTGGCTTGATAATCTCGGTCTGCAGGTTCCGACTACAATGGATGAACTAGAAGATGTTTTGGTCGCGTTTCGTGATAATGACCCTAATGGCAATGGTAAGAAAGATGAAATTCCCTTAGATTTTTCGGGATTTCCTACTTATCTGCTTGCCTGTTTTGGCGTTCCCCTTATGAATGAAAGCGGGGGTTACTTTGTAGAGGATGGAAAAGTGAAGAACTACCGAGTAGATGAGCGTTATAAAACCTTTATGATATGGCTGCAAAAACTCTACAATGAAAGACTGATAAATCAAGAAGTTATCACACAGGATTATTCTAAATTCCAATCATTAGCCCGCGGGGAGGGAAAGACAGCAAAAGTTGGAGTCACACTTGGCTGGGAGACCGGAGATCGATTTGGAGTAAATGTAGCTGATCAATACATATCTTTACCTGCATTAAAACCACATGAAGATTCTGATGAAAATGAAGTGTATTGGGGCTATTATGCCGATAATCAATCGGTTAATGCGGCGACAGTTTCTCTCAGTGCCAATTGTAAAAGTAAAAAAGAGGCCGTGAAATTTATTGATGCTTTTTATGCAGAAGAGATGGGTATTCAGATCCTGTTTGGAGGCATGAATGATGTGGACAAATGCATTCAGGACAACGGTAACGGCACCTATACGGTACTGCCTCCTACAGATTCCTCCGTTGATCCGGGGACCTGGAAATGGACGAATTCCTTCGCAGATTGGAGCCCTTATTATATTCCGGATGATATGAAGGATAAACTGACAATGGGCGAGGATATGCAGAGAGTAACCAAAGAGATGGAACCACTGAATGTGACCCTTGACATGATGGATAAGAATTGCGAGACATATCCGGCAACTTTTATTACTTATACTTCAGATGAAATTTCCGAAATGTCAATGACGCAGGCTAACATTACAAACACGGTTGACAAAACTTATGCGGCATGGCTAACAGAACCTTCAAAAAACATTGAGAAAGAATGGGACGCTTATGTTAAGTCGGTTTATGATATAGGATTAACTGATAATCTTAAAACCAGGCAGACAGCATATGAAAGATATTTAGCTGAAATGGAGAAATAAAACCACAGCATAGAGCCAGGAGGAAGATGTTTTCTGACTCTATGCCTTTTATCTGGCGGAGGTATGTTATGAGACAAAAAATATTGTCTGGTTTAAAAAAAGACTGGCAGCTCTGGGTAATGATACTGCCGGCACTAATCTATATTATAATATTTTGCTATGGTCCAATGTATGGAATTCAGCTTGCATTTCGAAAATATGACTTTTCAAAGGGATTGACGGGTGGCGACTGGGTAGGGATGCAATATTTTAAACAGTATTTTGAGAGCCCTATGTTTTGGACTACACTGCGAAATACTTTTACTCTTTCTTTTTTTTCTCTCTTACTTGGTTTTCCCGCCCCAATTATACTTGCGCTTGTGCTTAATTCACTGAGAAATCAAAAGGCGAAGAGGGTCATTCAGACAACTGTGTATATGCCTTATTTTATATCAACGGTTGTAATGGTTTCTCTTTTACAGATTTTGTTATCGCCTTCTGGCGGAGTTGTTAATAATCTGATTAAAAGTATTCATTTGATACCAAAGTCTGTCAACTTATTAGGAACAGCCGGTGCGTTTGCTCCTGTTTATATTTTGTCCGGAATCTGGCAGTCCGCAGGGTGGAACTGCATTATATTTATTGCTGCATTGTCCTCAGTGGATAAACAGCTTTATGATGCAGCAAGAGTGGATGGGGCGAATCGATGGCATCAGGTTCTCCACATAGAGCTTCCGGCACTCGTTCCCACTATTATTATTTTGCTGATTATGAATACGGGGAGCATCTTGAATGTAGGATTTGAAAAAGTATTTTTAATGCAGAACGAGTCCAACTTATCGGTATCTGAAGTTATTTCTACATACGTCTTTAATGTCGGTGTAAAATCAGGCCAGTTTAGTTATGGTTCTGCGGTGGGATTATTTAATACGGTTATCAATTTTGTGTTTCTTATGATTACGAACACAATTTCAAAAAAAGCGGCGAATATTAGTTTGATGTGAGGAGAAGGATTATGAAAACAAATAAAATGAAACTGGGCCTTTCTGACCGCATTTACTATATCTGTATTACAATAGTGGCAATCATGGCATTTTTAATTGTTTTATATCCCATGTATTTTATTGTAATTGCTTCTTTCAGTGATTCCAATATGGTGAATCAGGGATTGGTTACTTTGCTGCCCAAAGGAATTAACTTCTATGGATATCGAAAAATTCTGGAGAGATCAGATCTTTGGCGTGGTTATCGAAATACTATTTTTTATACACTAGCCGGAACAATGTTGAACTTGTCGGTTACGCTGCCGGCTGCATATGTGCTGGCCCAAAAGAATTTTAAAGCACGTCGGATCGTTATGACGATTTTCATTATAACTATGTACTTTGGAGGGGGGATGGTTCCGACCTATATGCTGGTAAAATCACTTCACCTTACGAACTCACCTTTTGTTATGGTTGTTATGGGAGCTGTGAGCGTGTATAATGTAATAATTACCAGAACTTTTTTTGAAAACTCAATACCGGAGGAACTGCATGAAGCTGCAGAACTAGATGGCTGTTCCCATTTCCGATATTTTATATCTGTCGTACTCCCCCTT
>ENA-UOOI01001481-UOOI01001481.1-fermentation-metagenome-genome-assembly--contig:-NODE-1481-length-24246-cov-4.033401_pt1 | contig 24246 bp, 13 predicted proteins | sample MGYA00245779_ERZ724027 | MGnify/ENA primary metagenome ERZ724027 (study PRJEB28704, sample SAMN03018318) | fermentation metagenome | biome: anthropogenic terrestrial biome; feature: soil; material...
CTGGGAGAGCATCTGCCTTACAAGCAGAGGGTCATAGGTTCGAGCCCTATAGGTTCCATCCGCCGGCGTGGCGGAACAGGCAGACGCCCGGGACTTAAAATCCCGTGGGTAGCGATACCCGTACCGGTTCGATTCCGGTCGCCGGCAGCTTATAGAGGACGATATCATTTTCAATGAGAATGGTATCGTCCTTTTTTAACAACAATTATAATTATTTAAACACGCTGCTGTAAGATGCCGGAAACAAATTTGTAAAGAAAAATTAACTTTTCCTTATTATTTTTCCCATTCGGGTGGCAAGAAGTTCATTAAGATGGTATAATATTGGTCATCGAGAATATCAGAGACGTATGTTGTTCTGAGCTATACTAATGCTAAAGCAGGTGACTAGTTAGATGAATAAAGATAAAAAAATGCTATGGAAAGATATATATCAGTCAATAAAGAAATCGAAGGGGCGCTTTCTATCTATTGTAGGTTTGATGGCACTGGGTTCATTCGCCCTGGTTGGATTAATTGTCACAGGACCGGATATGCGCGCCGCCGGAGAAACCTATTTTAATAAGTTGAATGTCGCTGACCTCTCAGTTGTCAGTGATTTTGGGCTGGACAAAACAGATCGGAAAATCATAGATCAGGTAGAAGGAACGACGGGGATCGAATACGGGTATCAGCAGGACGTGACTGTAAAGAATACAGATAAGAGTTTTCGTGTTTTCTCATTGCCGGAGCAGATTTCCAAGGTTCAGGTTATAAAAGGCAGACTGCCAAAAAATGATAATGAGACTGCCATAGATAATGAAAATGCCGGCAATTACAAAATCGGTGACACAATAGAGTTTGCTGAAAAAGAAGATATCACCGGGGAGAAAACGCTTAAAAAGGATAAATACAAAGTTTCCGGGTACATTGATTCCGGAGAGATCACTTCCAGAATCAATAGGGGGCCGTCGACTGCCGGATCCGGAGAATTGAAGGGGTATGCTGCGGTCAGGCCGGAGGCTTTTGATTCTGACGTCTATATGGTGGCACGTATGAACTTTAAAGATACTGCGAAGCTGGATCCTTATTCTAAGGCTTACACCGACAAAATTCAAAACCATAAGGATAGTTTAAAAAAGCTGCTGAAGGATCAGCCGGAGATCCGAATGGAAACAATCAGGAACGATTATCAGAAACAAATCGATGATGGACACCAGCAGATCGCTGCCGCCAAAAAGAAACTGGAGGACACCCAAAATCAGCTGGTCGATGCAAAGGAGCAACTGGAGAACGGGAAGAACCAGATTTCGGAAAATGAAGAAGAACTGAACGGAAAGGTGGCAGCTGCAGGCGGAAAGATTATAAATGGAAAAAATCAGATTTCCAGTGCGAAGTCATCGCTTGAAACAGCACAGGATCAGCTGAAAAAGGGCAAAAAGCAGCTGAATTCCGGTGAAACATCGATAAGCGAGAGCGGGGACCAGCTTGAGCTTGTGAAACAACAGCTGGAATCAGCTAAAGTGGATCTGGATCGGGCTAACAGTGAACTTCAGGTGGCACCAGAGACAATCAGCCAGGGAAAAAAGCAGGTTGAGACAGGATACCTTCAGCTGGCCGAAAGTCAGAATCAGATGTCGGCACTTCAGAAGAGAAATGCACTTCTGGGGAATGAACTGGACAAGAAGAAAGTAGAATATAACAGTCAGGAAGAAAAGGTTCAGAAGATTCAGACTGAATATGATACATTACTTGCCAAATCTGAGCAGGCCTCCAGAGATCTGGATGCTGCAAACAAAGAGCTGAGTGATGCTGACAACAATCTGAAGCAGCAGAATAGTAAAAAAAACGAATATGAAACAAGGCGGAAGACTCTGCAGGATCAGATTGACAGTGAGGAAAATCTAAATGAAAAAGAAAAATTGCAGACTGAGTATAATCAGCTTGATCAGGAGTATCAGAGTTTTCTTACGGGTGCCTATGCTGAGGCGGAAAAGAAGCAGACAAATGCGGATGCGAAAGTTAAAAAGTTAGAATCGGATGTCAAAACATCAAAAGAAATAACTGACAGTAAACATTTGGAACTGAACCGGAAAAAGAGTGATCTGCAGGATGCCTCCGATGCACTCAATAAAAGCAATGCTGATCTTCAGGCATCCAAGACCCAGATTAACCAGGTAAATGAGCAGATACAGGCAGCAAAGACAGGGCTAGCACAGTCTGAGGAGCAGCTTTCTCAGAAAGAAGCGGAGTATCAGGAAGGCTTAAAAGGGTACAATCAGGGAATTGCGGCGTATAATGAGGGACAGAAGAGTTACTATGAGGGGCTGGCTGCGTGGAAGAATGCTGCCGAATCTCTGAACAAGAAGTCTGCAGAATACAAGAAGAATGAAGTCAGGATTCGTCAGGCAGATGAGGATCTTAAGAGTAAAGGCGCAGACTTGTCCGAAGCTGAAAGCCAGATTGATTCTGAAAAAGAGAGTACGCAGGAGCAGCTTTCCAACGCCCGGACAGAGTTAGAGGACAGCGAGAAAGAGTACGAGGAAAAGAATAGAGAATTTGAGGAGAAAAAACCGGATGCTGAGCAGGAGATCCGTGAACAGGAAGAAAAACTGGATGAAATGCAGGAGATTCTAGACAGCTTAAAAGCACCGGTTTATTCCTTAAACAGCCGGAGAGAAACTCCGGGAGCGGAAGGGTATAAGGTGTACGACAATATTTCGCGAATTGTGGATTCACTGGCCATGGTATTTCCCATCTTTTTGTACTTAGTCGCAGCACTGGTTACATTTACAACGATGACACGCTTTGTCGACGAAGAGCGGATGAACATGGGAACATTAAAAGCACTTGGCTACGACGATTCTGATGTGATGAAGAAATTTGTTTTTTACGGTCTCTGTGCCGGTCTGACAGGAGCCGTTCTCGGCATTGTTCTGGGACATATTCTAATGCCGCTGATTGTTTACGATGCGTATAAGGTCGGATTTACCCTGCCAAAGATAAAACTGCGGTTTTATCCGGGAATCACCCTGACTGCCCTGGCACTTGCCTTGGTAAGCGCAGTACTTCCGGCGTGGATTGTCTCGGCCGGGGAGCTGCATCATCGTCCGGCGGGACTGCTGATGCCGAAGCCGCCGGCTGCAGGTTCGAAGATACTTCTGGAGAGGATCCCATCGATCTGGAATCGCATGAACTTTACACATAAGGTGACGGCAAGAAATCTCTTCCGCTATAGAAAGAGAATGTGGATGACAATCATCGGTGTCGCAGGCGCAGTTTCACTTCTCTTTGCAGGCTTCAGTGTGCAGTATTCGATTGCAGGAATCAACGAAAAGCAATTTGGTGATCTCATCCGTTACGATATGATTGCAGCTTCGAACGATTTCGTCACGGACTCCCAGGAAGAGGAGATCCAAAAGCAGCTAGAATCCGATGGGGTGAAACAGAGCACTCCGATTCATTATGAAGAACTCACAAAATCTGCCGGGAAACATAAAGATACGCAGGAGATCAGCTTGATTATACCTGAACATGCAGATTCGATTCAGAATTACGTACGCCTGGACAACCGGAAAACAGGGAAAAAACTCAAACTTCCCGATGACGGCGTTATAGTATCCGAGCGATTTGCACGCCTGCTGCATGTGAAAGCGGGTGACACCATTCGGGTAAAAGACAATGAAAATATAAACCGCGAAATCAAAGTCAGAGGAATCTCGGAAATGTATATGGGACATTTCATGTTTACGAGCAGGGAAGGTTACGAAAAGATCTTTGGGAATGACTTTGAATCAAATGCCAGCCTGATCAATCTCAAAGATGATTCGGTGAAGAATACAGAGAAACAGGCGGCTCAGTTTATGAAATTGGGAGGGATCAAGGGAGTTGTACAGAATACGTCCATGATCAATCAGATCAACACCATTGTTGACGCTCTCGATAAGATCATGAAAGTACTCATCGTCATCGCGGCACTGCTTGGAATTGTGATTCTCTATAACCTGACGAACATCAACGTCTCAGAGAGAATTCGCGAACTTTCGACGATCAGGGTTCTTGGTTTCTATAATAAAGAGGTGACGATGTACATTTACAGAGAAACCATTCTCCTGACGGCATTCGGAATCCTTGCCGGCTTTGGAATCGGAGAATTACTGCATCGGTATATTATAAATGTAGTACCGCCGGATAATGTCATGTTTGATCCGGCACTTTCGGCTACACCATTTGTGGTACCGGCTGCCATGATCACCGTGATTACGGTATTGCTTGGCATATTTGTAAACCATAAGCTGCAACATGTGGATATGCTGGAAGCGTTAAAGTCCAACGAATAGAGTGGAAACAAAACTCTTGTAGAAGCGGTCGTGTGATGATACAAATTTAATATGAAACTAAAGTCCTCTTTCATGGCAGACAATAAGGTCGTGAAAGAGGACCTTTTTATTTTCTCTGGGCAGTCCCACGGCGATATTTTAAGAAGCAGGTATAGTGGAAATACGGTATAATTTAAAGCTTTTTTGTCAAAAGTATCAATAAGAGAATTTATTGAAAAAAATGACACAGAGGCTATGCGATAATTGAATTTTACAGCAAAAGATCAGACTATGATTAGATATTATAAAAGTTATTCAGACGATTTTGTAGAAAGCCGGGATCAGTCCTACAGGCTTCCGTCCGATTACATCTGGATTCATGAAAATGCCGCTTACCGGGCATTCTCTGAGATCGTTTATCGTATCGGCGAAATAGCTTCTTTTTTCTACTGCAGATTCGTGCTGCATGTGCGGATCAGAAACCGGAAGATTTTGAGACAATGCCGGGAAACCGGATATTTTATCTACGGAAATCATACACAGCCTGCAGGAGACGCATGGATTCCGATCCGGGCTGCCGCTCCGAGAAGGGGATATGCGGTAGTCAGTCCGGCAAACTTAAAAGTACCGATACTGGGGCCCGTTCTTCCGTATCTCGGTGCGCTGCCGGTGCCCGATTCTACGGGTGGAATGAAGAAGTTTCAAAGAGCCGTCGAGCAGAGAATTCGAGAGAAAAGCTGCGTGGCAGTGTATCCGGAGGCACACGTCTGGCCGTGGTATACCGGTATCCGGCCATTTGGAGCAGTATCATTTACCTTTCCGGTGAGATGCGGCGTACCATCCTTTTGCATGACAACCACTTATCAGAAGAGAAGATATCGTAAAAAGCCAAAAGTCACAGTATACATGGACGGGCCATTTTATCCGGACCGAAAATTAAAGCTAAAAGAGCAAAAGAAAAAGCTGCGCGATGAGATCTACCACTGCATGCTCTGGCGCAGCGGGGAAAACACCTGCCAATACGTAACCTATGAGCAGGAAACCGAGCGGAGCTGAAATTCCGATTAGTATCAACACGGGAAGAGGAGAAGACTCTATGAATATCGTTTATTGCGGTGACAAAAAGATGGAAGACGGCCTGCTGCTCTCCAATTTATCAATCTTAAATCACACGGAAGAACCACTGCACATCTTCGTGCTGACGATGCGATTAACCATAGACACAAAAGAGAAGAATCAAAGATTTGATCCGGTTTCACCCGGCTTTATCAATGAACTCGAAAGAGTTATAAAGGAGAAAAACGCCAAAAATAAAGTAACGCTGGTCGACTTCACGGAGATATTTCAAAAGGAACTGCCACATGCCAACCTGGATACGCGCTTCACCCCGTACTGTATGCTCAGACTCTTTGCAGATAAAATCCCAGATATTACAGGGACAGAAAAACTACTCTACCTGGATGCCGACGTCATCTGCCGGAAAGACTTTTCTGGGTTTTATCATCAGGATTTATCCGGATATGAGATGGCAGGAGTGGCGGATCATTATGGCAGGTGGATCTACAGCAGGGGTCCTCTGAAGGCAGATTATCTGAATTCAGGTGTGCTGCTCCTTAATATGGAAGAGATTCGTGATACCCGGCTTCTGGAAAAATGCAGAGAACTCTGTGCAGACAAAAAGATGTTTCTGCCCGATCAGTCAGCGCTGAACAGACTTTCCGTTTCGAAGAAAAAACAGCCGCGCAGATTTAACGAACAGCGCAGATTACATGATGACACCGTATTTCAGCACTTCACAACGAGCTTTCGCATGTTTCCCTGGCTGCACACAGTGACTGTAAAGCCGTGGGAGGTCGAAAAGATGCACAGTAAACTGAAGCTACACGAATACGATGCTTTATTGAAGAAGTATGAGGAACTCACGAAAGAAATGAAGAATAAAGCGGCTGCCGGAAAAGAGCAGAAATTAAATGAGAAGGATCAGGAGAAACCAGATGAAGAATATAGAAAAGTCAATACCGGTTTTCTTTACCATTGATGATGGTTATGCGCCATTTCTCGGAGTAGCGTTACTTTCGATGTTGAAAAATGCCTCAAAAGACTACCGATATGAAGTCTTCGTGGTTTATCAGGATTTGAGTGAAGAAAACCGCGCAAAGCTTGCTGCCTGCGGGACGAAACAAAGTGAGATCCATTTTGTTCGGATGAAAGACAAACTGGAGATGATACAGGATCACATATCGAACCGTCTGCGAGCAGATTATTTTACCCTTACAATTTATTTCCGTCTGTTTCTTCCTGAGATGTTTCCTCAGTATGACAAGGGCATCTACCTGGACAGCGATATCGTGGTTTCCGGGGACATATCCGAACTGTATCAGGTTGATCTGGGCGGTCACCTGCTGGGTGCTGTGACAGACTCTGCCGCCTCCTATGTTCCGGAGCTGAGAAAATATGTCAAATTCTACGTGGGGATGGAACCGGAGCGGTATTTTAACTCAGGTGTTCTGCTTATGAACCTAAAAGAACTCAGAAAATCCGATCTGGCGGGACGGTTTCTGGAGCTGCTGAGTCGATATCACTTTGACACGATAGCACCGGATCAGGATTATCTCAATGCACTTTGCAGTGGGCGCGTCACCTATCTCCCGGAGGAATGGGATACGATGCCGTCAACGGAAAAAAACAAGAGTGCAGAAACAAACAGCAAAACTGAACCGAAATTGATTCATTATAATCTGTTTGCAAAACCGTGGTATTACGATGGAATTCAGTATGAAGATTACTTCTGGCAATATGCCGCCGATTCCGGTTTCCTGGATGAAATTAAAAAGATTAAAGCATCGTATACGGATCAGGACAAACAGTCAGATAACGAACATATGGCACTGCTGATCTCCAGGGGCGATAAGTCTGGTGAGAATTCAGTGACTTTCCGGAGAGTATTTGATGACGGGAAAGAAGCACGCTTATAGCAAAACAAAAAAGCAGAATGACTTTTTGATAAGAACGACTCATTCAGATAATAGGAGATATCTATGATAATCCAAGATCAAAGAGAGCAGGTAATCGAGAATATACAGACGGCCATTCGCGAAGGGGATTTGAACAGAAAGGTAGAAGTGGGCGATCCGGTGCTCACAGCCGTTCAGAGGGAAGAGCTGCTCAATTGGTATTTAAAAGAGAAAGACACACTGCATTTTAAAGGAAAAACCTTACTGGCAAGAAAAATCACGAATACTGCCACCAGACGCGTCAATCAGTCTACAGTGATCTGTGGACTTGAAAATGCCTCCGGGGTTTCAGGTGGTGCGGTTCTGACCAGCAATCATTTTAATCCCCTCGACAATACGATTGTACGGTATCTCATATGGAATCTGGGAAAAGACCGCCTTCCGATTGTCAGTCAGGAGACGAATCTTGCGATGACAGGACTGGTGGGTTTTCTGATGAAATATGCCGACATTATACCAATCAGTGGTGTTCCGGAATATATGACGATGGATTTTGAACCACTTGTAAAGAAAGAGCTGGATGAGAAAAACTATGTACTCATTTATCCGGAACAGGAAATGTGGTTTGGTTATCGAAAACCGCGTCCGCTAAAAAGGGGTGCATACTTCTATGCGGCTAAGTTTCAGGTACCTGTCATTTCCTGCTTCGTCGAGATGAGAGTACAGCAGGAAATGCAGACATCGATGTTCCACCAGGTTCAGTATGTGATGCATGTACTTCCGACTATTTACCCGGATCCGGCAAAGACGGTAAGAGAAAACAGCATCTCCATGTGCACACAAGATTATAGACAGAAAAAACACGCTTATGAAGAGATCTATCAGGAACCGCTGGAATACACGTTTCAGGCAGAAGATATCGCGGGATGGGCAGCTCCGCGCACAAAGAAGAATTTGTCGAGAATATGAATTGTTGTCTCCTGCAAAGTGAGTTATTATAGTAACAATGACTATAGCAGGAGGAGATGTTTTTATGATTAAGGTGTTTTTGGTAGAAGACGAAATTATGATTCGAAAGGGAATCAGAAATAGTATTCATTGGGAAGAGGAAGGCTATGAGTTTGCAGGCGAAGCCAGTGATGGCGAAATTGCATATCCAATGATCATAAAAGAGAAGCCGGATATTCTGATTACAGATATTAAGATGCCATTTATGGATGGATTGGAATTGAGTAAATTATTAAGAAAAGTACTTCCTAATCTCAAAATTTTGATATTAAGCGGGTATGACGAGTTTAAATATGCTAAGGAGGCGATCAGTCTCGGAGTAACGGATTATCTGCTAAAACCAGTCTCTTCCGCAAAACTGTTGGAATCCCTGAGTAAAGTCGCGAAAGAGATAAGGCGTGAATGCAGCGATGAGAAGATGAAAGAGCAGTATCTTAAGGAAATGCAGGAAAATGTCGAGAGGGAAAAGGCCGGTCTTTTCAATCAGCTGATTTCCGGTAACCTGTCAACGGCTCGTGCACTGGAACTTGGAAATAAGCTGGATATGAACCTGAGTGGACAGGCTTACAATATCATATTGTTTAAACCGGCGCTGAATGTGGATGCCTATTCCTCCATTGAAGACGCGGAAGAAGCGTTTGAAAAGCTGAAGCATGTAGGTGAGAAGATACCGGACGTATCCTGCTTTCTCCGCGGGGCAGAAGGATGGGCTTATCTTCTTACGGGAATTGACAGGGATGCAGTTCGGGAAAAACAAGAGACACTAAAGAAAAAACTGTTTGAGATCATGGAGCGATACCCCAAGGTGGAGTATTTTGGAGGGATTGGGACCGAGGTGACAAGAATCAGGCAGCTGCCGCAGTCTTATCATGAGGCCTCCCTTGTGTTTTCCAGCCGTTTTACTCTGGGAGGACAGCGAATTCTTACCAGAGAAGAATTAAATCTTATCCATAATGATGGGCGTTTAAATGCAAAAAGCCTTGATATTATGAAACATAATAAAGAAATAATTGAAAGGTTTCTGTTTCAGGGAACGGCAGAAGAAACCAGAGCATTTGTCGATGCTTATCTGGGGAACATTCCCGAAGAAAATATGAAGTCAGATCTAATGCGTCAGTATATAATGATGGATATTTACCTTGTCGTCAGTTCCTTTTGCGAGCAGCTGGGGACAGAGAATATCAAAAAAGAAGAAGGGGCAAAGGAGCTCGAGAGGGCTTTACAATCTGTGTTTTCTGAAAAAGAAATCAGGCGGTATATTCAGAATCTGCTTAAGAGTGCATTAGAGCGCCGCGATCAGGTCAGGGGAAAGAAAAATTCCGATATGATTGGGGCTGCTGTTGAGTTTATTGAGAAAAATTATATGGCGGATAAGATTTCATTAAATACAGTTTCGGCGAGCGTCAATATGAGCCCCAGTTATTTCAGTGCGGTTTTCAGCAGGGAAGTGGGAAAGACTTTCGTAGAATACCTGACACAGAGGAGGATGAAAAAAGCAAAAGAATTATTGATCTGTACGTCGAAAAAAACATCAGAAGTCGGTTTCGAGGTCGGATATAAGGATCCGCATTATTTTAGTTATATTTTCAAAAAGACAGAAGGGTGCTCGCCGACAGAGTACAGGCAGCGGACTTGATGGAGATAAAGATGGTGAAAAAAACCAGAGTACATAAAAAAAGGACCTCGCTGAATAAGAGAATTATGCTGATCCCTCTATCTGTTATTATTCCGATGCTGTGTGTCATGAGCTATCTGATTTTTACACTTCAGCATTCTTTAATGCGATATGATGAGATCACTGAAAGCATCACTTATGCAAATCATTATGTGAAAGAATTTAAAGAGCGGATGGATTACAGTATGTATCTGGCGGTCATAGGAAATAAAACAATGGATGAACTGGGGAATAAAGAGACCACGATTAACGGGATCGTGACTGTAAACCCCTACACATACATCGATGAGCTGTCGGATTTCTGCAAAGAGTTATCCGAAATTGCTACCGCGACGATCAATAAGACACAGATCCGTTTTGTGGAGAATAGCTTAAAAGCACTGCGCAAAAGTGTAACTGTCCTGGAGCAGATGATTGCCGACGGCAGCAGCTATGATGATAAAATTGAATATCTGGACGAAAATATCCGGGGCGAAAGCGGACTCACCGTGGTGATTCAAAGTTCCATTCAAAATTATATCTATGAAGAGACCAGAAGTTTTGCGATTGCAAAAGAGGATCTGGAGTATCAGTTACATACTGCTGTCAAAATCAGCGTGATCGTTACAGTGACGGTTATGCTGACAGCTGTCCTATTGACGATGCTGACCATTCGAAGTGTGACGCTTCCCATACGGAAACTGTGTAAACAGACAAAAAAGGTGGCCGGAGGAGATTTTACGGCCAAAACGAGCATAGACACTGTCGATGAAATCGCAGTATTGACAGACAGCTTTAATGAAATGACCGCGGAAATAGGATCTCTGGTGAAGAATATAAAAAAGCAGGAGGAGGATCTGCGCCTTGCCCAGTCCAGACTTTTGCAGGCACAGATTAACCCGCATTTCCTTTATAACACTCTTGACACGATTGTATGGCTTGCGGAGGCGGAGGAAACCGGCGAAGTTGTGTCTATGGTCACAACGTTATCCGAATTTTTCAGGACCACACTGAGTAAGGGGAAGGACTATATTACAATTCGTGAGGAAGAAGCACATATTAAGAGTTATCTTAAGATACAGCAATTCCGTTACCAGGATATTATGGAGTATGAGTTAGATATTGATCCTGATCTTTACCCGTATAAGATTCCAAAACTGACCCTTCAGCCTCTTGTAGAAAATGCGTTGTACCACGGAATTAAAAATAAACGCGGCAAAGGAAAGATCCGGATCAGGGGATGGAAAATACGGACTCATATCTATTTTACTGTGGAGGATGATGGAATCGGAATGAGCGAAGAGGAGTTGAAAAAGTTGAAACGCACTGTTTCCGGATATGGGGAAGAGTCAGACAGCACAGGATTTGGGCTGTTCAATGTCAATCAGAGAGTGCAGTACTATTATGGCCCGGAATATGGTATGACATTTCAAAGTGAAAAAGGAAAGGGGACTACAGCTTTGATTTTAATTGAGGCAAAAGATATTGAAAGTTTATCATAAAAAATCTTAAGATATGGAGAAAATAGTTTAAAGTTCGAAAAATATTGAAAGAATGCAGGATGTTTGCCTGTTTCGAAAATATGTCATGAGAGATATCATAAGACTAAAGAATACAGCTTCCATGTACCGGTGTGAACCCGAGGTACATGAAGAAATTTTGACTGTAAAAAAATAGGAGGAAGAATGAAGAAGAAAGTTTTATCAGTATTACTCTGTACGACGATGATGGGAGGCATGCTTCTGGGATGCGGTGGCGATTCCGGAAATGCTTCGGATACGAAGGAGACAGATGCTGTGGCAAAATCCGAATCAGGATCGGATTCCTCTAAAAAGAAAGATGCAGATGATTTGATTACCGTAGGGTTTTCACAGGTCGGCGCAGAATCTGACTGGCGGACCGCGAATTCCGAGTCCATGAAGGATACATTCACGGAAGCGAATGGGTTTGAACTGATCTTTGACGATGCTCAGCAGAAGCAGGATAATCAGATCACAGCAATTCGTAACTTTATCCAGCAGGAGGTGGATTACATACTCCTTGCGCCGGTAACAGAGACCGGATGGGACACTGTGCTGCAGGAGGCGCAGGATGCCGATATACCGGTTATCATCGTCGATCGTATGGTGGATGTCTCCGATGACAGCCTATATACGACATGGATCGGAACGGACTCCCTTATGGAGGGACGCAAAGCTGCAGAATGGCTGAATGCCTACTCCGAGGCAAATGCCATAGACGCGAAAGATCTGAATATTGTGGATATTCAGGGAACCATCGGATCTACCGCGCAGATCGGACGTTCGAAAGGTCTGGAAGAAGGTGTGGAGAAATACGAATGGAATTTACTGGAACAGCAGACAGGTGAATTCACCCAGGCAAAAGGACAGGAGGTCATGGAGTCACTGCTGAAACAGCACGATGATATCAATGTGGTTTATTGCGAAAATGATAATGAGGCATTTGGCGCAATTGATGCGATTGAAAGTGCAGGCAAAAAGGTTGGGGGAGATATCAAAAACGGTGAGATTATGATAATTTCGTTTGATACTACAAAAGCGGGGCTGACTGATACACTGGAGGGAAAAATCAGCTGTGATGTCGAGTGCAATCCTCTTCATGGCCCCCGTGCTCAGGAACTGATTGAGAAGATGGAAGACGGCGAAGAGGTTGAAAAGTTAAACTATGTGGATGAAGAGATCTTCACACAGGATGACTCAGTAAAGACGGTGACGACAAAAAACAGTCTGAATGAGGAAAATGAATACAAAGTAACAAAGCTTACCCAGGAGATACTGGATGAACGTGCATATTAAAAACATTAGAAATCTATAAGAGACGGGCGTGGCAGGATAATCGGGTACATTCCGGATATGCGGCTCCGCCCGCTTTTTAAAGAAAGAAGGCTGTATAAAATGGAAAATGAAATGGTGCTTGATATGCACGATATCACAAAGTCTTTTCCCGGTGTCAAAGCTCTGTCACATGTTGATTTCACTTTGCGAAAGGGGGAGATACACGCATTAATGGGAGAAAACGGTGCCGGGAAATCGACACTCATTAAGGTTTTAACGGGTGTTTATGAGCTGGAAGCAGGAGTGATCAGGATGGATGGAAAAAACATTACAAATCACTCCCCGCAGGAGGCACAGAGAAACAGAATCAGCACCGTGTATCAGGAGGTTAATCTCTGTCCGAATCTGACCGTGGCAGAGAATCTGTTCCTGGGAAGAGAACCGAGAAAGTTTGGGCTGATTGACTGGAAAAGCATAAATAAAAAGGCGGCGAAGATCCTGAGAAAGCTGAGAATTGAGGTCTCCGCGACTCAGGACCTGGAGGAATGTTCCATTGCGAATCAACAGATGATTGCAATTGCAAGGGCCGTGGATATGAAGTGTAAGGTGTTAATTCTGGATGAACCAACCTCTTCGCTTGATGAGGATGAAGTCAGCAAGCTCTTTGCACTGATGCGCGATCTGAAAAAACAAGGAGTCGGTATAATTTTTGTGACCCATTTTCTTGAACAGGTATATGAAGTGTGCGACCGTATTACGGTTCTTCGCAATGGAGAACTTGTAGGGGCGTATAACACAGAAGATCTTCCGCGAATCAAACTTGTCTCCAGGATGATGGGAAAGGATTTTGATGATCTGGCAGATATTAAAAGCCTTTACAAACAAAAAGATTACACAAAGGCCGAAACCATTGTGCGGGCAGAAGGCCTGGGTAGAAAGGGCAGTATTAAACCCTTCGATATGACAATAAGAAAAGGGGAAGTGCTGGGGCTCTCCGGGCTTTTGGGTTCAGGACGCTCAGAGCTGGTGCGGGCTGTCTATGGCGCCGATAAACCAGATTCCGGATTTTTATATGTACATAACCGGGAAACAAAGATCAACACTCCGCTGGATGCGATGAAATCAGGTATGGCGTATCTGCCGGAAGACCGGAAAAGAGACGGGGTCATCGCTGATTTATCGGTGAGAGAGAACATCATTCTGGCACTCCAGGCAAAAAAAGGCATGTTTAAGCCAATGGGTAAAAAAGAGATGGAAGAAGCGGCGGATCATTATATTGACATTCTTCAGATTAAGACACCAAACCGCGAGACACCTGTGCGAAGCCTCTCCGGAGGAAATCAGCAGAAAGTAATTATCGCGAGATGGCTTTTGACAAATCCGGAATTTTTAATTCTGGATGAGCCTACGCGCGGCATTGATGTGGGAACAAAAACAGAGATTCAAAAACTGGTCCTGGAACTGGCCGATCAGGGAATGGCTGTGGCTTTTATTTCCTCAGAGATCGAGGAGATGCTTCGAACCTGTTCCAGAATGCTGATTATGCGCGATGGGGAGAAAGTGGATGAACTGACAGGGAATCAGCTTTCACAAGATGGGATTATGAATGCGATTGCAGGAGGTGAAGACTGATATGAAGAAAAAACTGAAAAGACTTACAGAAATGAACTTATTCATGCCGGTGATCTGTCTTCTGGCCGTCCTCTTAATCAACGTGATCACGACACCTGGATTTTTCAGGATCACAATGAACCAGGGCGTACTATACGGTTATATCATCGATGTAATTAATCGAGCCTCTGAGCTGGTGGTTCTTGCGGTGGGAATGACACTGGTTACGGCGGCATCCGGAGGACAGGATATCAGTGTCGGTGCGGTCATGGCAGTTTCGGCCGCAATCTGCTGCCAGATTCTTTCCGGTGGAGAGGCCTCCGTAACATCTTACCAGAATTCGATGATTCTGGCGGTAATAGCAGCATTAGCCGGCGCGGCTCTGTGTGGTGCATTCAATGGTTTTTTAGTTGCAAAGCTGAATATACAGCCGATGGTTGCGACATTAATTCTATTCACAGCCGGGCGCGGAATTGCTCAGCTGATCACGAAAGGGCAGATCACTTACGTGCGTGTAGATTCTTACAAAACCTTAGGAGGTTATCTGGGAAAAAGTCCCGTTCCAACTCCGATATTTGCGGCGGCTTTGGTCCTCCTTGTGGTCTGGCTGATCTTACATAAGACTTCGCTGGGGCTATATATTGAAAGTGTCGGTGTCAATTCGACCGCCTCTCACCTGGTAGGTCTGAATTCTACCATGATTAAGTTTCTGACCTACGTGATCTGCGGTCTGCTCGCAGGAGTTGCGGGCCTGATTGCCTCGAGCCGTATCTATTCAGCCGATGCAAATAACATTGGGCTGAACCTGGAGATGGACGCAATCCTTGCAGTTGCCCTTGGAGGAAATGTACTGGGCGGCGGTAAATTCAGTCTGATGGGGTCTGTCATTGGGGCGTATACGATCCAGTCTCTGACAACGACTCTATATGCGATGAATGTCTCGGCCGATCAGCTTCCCGTCTATAAGGCAATTGTTGTCATTGTGATTGTCACTTTACAGAGCCCCGTATTTAGAAAAAAGATGAAAACACTGAGAGGAAAAGGCGGAGGAATGAGAAAGTCAAAAGAGAGGGCAGCGGTAAAAGGAGGAAATCAGGTATGAAAAAAAGGAAAAGCTTAAACGCAAGTACCTATATCTTAATCATAACCATTCTTCTGTTTTTTGTGATGTATGCGGCAGGAATGATAGCATTTAAAGACAAGGGATTTGCAAAACCGCAGATGTTTTTGAATCTATTCATTTCCAATGCGGGACTGCTTGTGATCGCAATGGGAGAAACCATTGTGATGATCACCGGGGGGATCGATATCTCCGTCGGATCCGTCACAGCACTGGTGTGTATGACTGCGGCAAATCAGATGCAAAACCATGGGGCAAGTGCCTGGATGGCAGTGGTGATCTCCCTTGCGATCGGACTTGCATTCGGTCTGGTGCAGGGGTATCTGGTGGCTTACCTGGATATCCAGCCTTTTATCGTGACTCTGGCAGGCATGTTTTTCGGACGCGGCATGACTTCGGTTATCAGCACTGATATGATTTCCATCAAAAATGAGCAATTTCTTTCCTGGGCCAATCATAAGATTTATCTTCCGATCGGGACTTATAGTAAGCGGGGAAAATTCCTGCCGGCTTATATCTATCCGACAGTCGTGATCGCTCTGATTGTCCTTGTGTTGATCATCCTGATCATGAAGTACACGAAATTTGGCCGTTCCGTCTATGCAATAGGGGGAAATGTCTCCAGTGCCATGATGATGGGACTAAACGTGAGAAAAACAAAGCTGAAGGCCTACGTGCTCGATGGATTCCTGGCCGGACTTGGCGGTTTTTTATTCGCCCTGAACAGCTGCTCCGGATTCGTGGAACAGGCGAAAGGATTCGAAATGGATGCGATTTCTTCGTCAGTCATCGGAGGCACACTATTAAGCGGAGGCGTCGGGCTCCCCTTTGGAACACTGTTTGGAGTACTAATCAAAGGAACGATCTCCAGTCTCATCACTACACAGGGAACCCTGTCCAGCTGGTGGGTGAGAATCACGCTGTCGGCTTTGCTGTGCTTCTTTATCGTGCTGCAGGCAATACTGATCAGTATGAAAAAGAAAAAGAAATGAGGGGATCTGGAGCTATAAAAAGCTTTAATGTAAGTTGGAGGAGAAGAAATGAGGAGAATAACGCAAGAGCTATTAAGCCTGAGTCTGACAGCGACAATGCTGTTGTCTCCACTGAGCAATGTCATTCCAGTGAAAGCGGATGTAAATGAGGATAGTGGGCTGATTTTACATTACGATTTCAACGATATGCAGGGGCAGGTTATTGAAGATGTGAGTGGAAATGGGAAAACGGGTGTTACACAGCCACTGGGATCTCCTAAGAATATCAAAGAAGTGGAGATCAATGGAGAAGCTAAAAATGCTTTTGAATTTAAAGGAGGTCAGCCGAGTGAATCGTCACCCTATATTGAAATACCATCGGGCATTTTCAATGATCTTGAAGATGTGACCATAAGCTGCTGGGTTTACCAAAAACCGGAAGGAAATACGTATCAGCGTGTTTGGGATTTCGGTTCAGGAACAGATACGTATATGTATCTTATTTCGAATGGACGAAATGATGGACATATGGGGTTGACAGCAGCACTGACCAATGACGGATGGAACAATGAAATTGGACCGCAGAAAGGTTCTGATTTGGAATCAGAGCGCTGGAGCAAGGTAGACGTTACCTTTGACGGTTCAGAGAAGATGTTATCTCTTTACCAGGATGGTTTATTAATTGGAGAGAAAAAGACGGAGGCTGATTTAGAGCAGTTTCAGGGCAGCAGCCAGAACTGGCTTGGATATGGTCAGTTTGGCAATGATATTTTTACCGGAATGATCTCTGATTTTAAGATCTTTAACAGGGCAAAGACACAAGAGGAGCTTTTAGAGGAAGTGACACTTGCGGATGACGTCCGGGTGCAAAGAGAGAAGGAGCTGCTTAAGCTTGGTGATCTCTCTTGTGTTACTGACAATCTGGTCCTGCCGGGGAAAGGCGCTCTTGGCTGCGATATCACATGGTCCTCGGACAATGAAAAAATTCTGGAGTCAGACGGGACTGTGAATCGACCTGAATATGGTCTGGGAGATGCGCATGTGATTTTAACCGCGACGATCACTTATGGTGATGCCCTTGATACAAAAGCGTTTGAAATTACGGTTGCGGAGGAACTGACAGAGGAAGGAAAAGCAGAGCGTGATGCGGATGCAATTGATCTGGGAGATTTAAATAATGTCACTGATGATATAAAACTTCCGGTCAAGGGACAATATGGATCGAAAATCACCTGGGAATCCAGCGCTCCATCTGTCATTTCATCTGAAGGTGTAGTAACAAGACCGCGAAATGCCAGCCGAGAAGTAGTGTTGACAGCGGCGGTTCAAAATGGTGAGACAAATACACAAAGGACTTTTAAGGCAACTGTTCTTCCGGAATATGACAAAAAAGGCATTTTATCTGTTGAAACTTACAGTGGAGAGACAAGAGCTGGTACATTGCCAGCCCTTCCGCAACAGATTACTGTAACATATAATGACAAGACACAGGGAAGCGAGAAAGTTGTATGGCCGGTAGATTTGGAGCTGGATCAATTTAAAGAGGTCGGGAAACAGGTAATTTTCGGACAGGTAGTTGATTATGACTGGAAGGTAAAAGCGGAGATTTCTGTTGTGGATAAAAAAGCGGATACACCAGAAAAAGAAGTGGAAGTCTTCCCGCTGTCTGATGTGAGAATCGACGGGGCGGACACTATATTTAATCAAAATCTTGATCGCGCCATGAGCACCCTTGATAATATGGATGTTGACCGCTACCTCTATAATTTCCGGGTTACTTTTGGTCAGGACACAAAAGGGGCAAAGCCGTATGGCGGATGGGAGGAGCCTACTGGATTGCTGCGGGGACATGCGGCAGGTCACTTTATGTCAGCTCTGGCTATTGGATATGCTTCGACAGGAGAAGAACGATTTAAAGAAAAATTAGACTATATGGTTCACGAACTTAGAGAATTACAGCAGTTATCAAAAGGAAATGCAGAGGACTTTGTGTCAGAAGCATCTAAGCAGAATCCGGGCAGTGAGTATTGGAGCACGGATCCAAAGGAATGGGGAGAAGGATTCTTAAGCGCCTATTCTCCGGACCAGTTCGCACTGTTAGAGGAGTTTACCCCGTATGCCAGTATCTGGGCACCCTATTATACGCTACACAAGATTCTCTCCGGAACTTTGGATGCCTATCAGTACTCGGGAAATGAAGAAGCTCTTGAGATTGCGAAAGGAATTGGAACCTGGGTTTACAGAAGACTTTCGAAACTGAGTCCTGAAACACTCGAAGAAATGTGGAATATGTATATTGCAGGCGAGTATGGTGGTATGAATGAAGCCATGGCAAGACTTTATGAGATTACCGGGGATAATACCTATCGGGACGCGGCAGAGATGTTTGATAATAAGACTTTTTTCAATGGACTTGCCAACAATGAGGATACCATTGAGGGCAGGCATGCAAATCAGCATATTCCCCAGATTATTGGTTCCGTGAAAGAATATCAGGCAACCAATGACCCATATTACTATGAGATCGCGCAAAACTTCTGGAATATGAATCTAAGCCGTTATACATATTCGATTGGCGGAGTCGGAACTGGTGAAAGATACCAGCAGCCATATACACAGGGAAACCATATACATGCTTCCGATTATCGAGGTGAAAATTGTGAAACATGCTGTGCATATAATTTATTAAAGCTGACGAAAGATTTATACGAGTATCATCCGGATGATGCAGCCTATATGGACTATTATGAACGCACACTGACAAATCAGATTCTGGCTTCGCAGAGTCCGAATCTCTCAGAGGGAATTCAGGGCGTAACTTATATGATGCCAATTGATCCGGGACAGATGCGTGACTATGACTATAATGGTTTTACCTGCTGTATGGGAACCGGAATGGAAAACCATTTAAAATATCAGGAGGCTGCATATGCGAAGAGTAAAGATACCTTGTATGTAAATCTTTATCTGCCGTCTACAGTAAACTGGAAGGAAATGGGCATTTCAATAAAACAGGAGACAGACTTTCCGTCTGAGGAGACGAAGCTTATAGTCCATGGCAGCAAAGCTTTTAGGATGAAATTCCGCGTTCCGTACTGGGCGACTTCCGGTTTTACTGTTTCTGTAAATGATGAGACGATGATTGAGAATCCAAAGGTCAGCAGTTATGTAGAAATCGACAGAGATTGGAAAGATGGGGATGAGGTGAGCATCCACATGCCTTATACACTTCATCTGGATAAGACACCGGATCGAGTAGATGATTCAGCCATTGCGTCTTTGATGTACGGACCATTAGTCATGACAGCACAAGATGACAGAGAAACATTTCAGCCAATGAATTGGTATAAAATTGCTCTTGATTCAGATTTAAGCAAAAGTATTAAAATTGGTTCGGATTCCAGCTTTAGCGGTACCATACCAGAGTTGTATACGAACGGTCTGACATTTCGACCGATGTATGATGCTCATGGATACAGATATCATGCATACGTGAAACTGGAAGATCAAAGGGAGAAGACTACGGATACCTCCAATCTCGAATCTCTCATCGGGATGATTGAAGAGATGAAAGAAAGAAAGGATGATTATACTGCCGATTCCTGGCAGAGACTGGAGGAAAAACTGTCAGAGGCAAAGAAACTGATAGAAGAGCCAATACTAACACAGAATGATGTCGATGATATGTTCCTGTCCCTGATGGACAGTTACCTGAATCTGACAAAGGGTGTACAGAAAACCGGTCTTAAAGCTGCCATCGATTATGCGGATGGACTCCTGGCTGATGAAGAAGAAATTAAAAAATATACAGGGGAAAGTATAACAGCATTAAAAGAGGCATTAGAAACAGCGAAAGAAGTTTACAAGACAGATTACGAAGATGTAGCGGAAGGGCAAAAAGCAGTCAATCAGGCTGCGAATGATTTAATTGAGTCAACGATCCATCTGATCGAGCAAAAGACTGCTGACAGAGAAAGGCTTCAGAAGCTGGTGGATTATGTAAAGAGTATTCTTGAGAATACTGAGAGTTATACGGATGAATCTGTAAATGCTTTGGAAGAGACACTTTCTGATGCAATTGGTATTCTGGAGAATGAGGAAGCCTCAAGTCAGGAATTGACGGATGCGTATCAGATATTGGCGGATGCGCTGTTAAACCTTGAGATTAAAAGTAACAAATCAGAACTTCAAAATGCAATTGAAATGGCTAATGAAATTCTGAATAACGCTGATAAATATACAGACGGTAGTTTGAAAGGAATCGAAGCAAGTCTGCATAAAGCTCAGGCCGTTAATAGGAAAAACAATGCAACACAAGAAGAGGTAAATGCAGCACTGAAGGATTTGATTCAGGAGTGCATGGATGCCCGTCTGAAAGGGGATATCAATCAGGACGGAGAAGTTGATTCTAAAGATGCTGTACAAGTTTTAAGAGCTGCGACTGAACTGACAGAATTATCAGAGGGTGAGAAAGAGGCGGCCGACGTAAATATGGATGGAAAGACTGGCACAGATGATGCCTCCAGCATACTACAATATGTAGCGGAGGCCATAGAGAAGTTCTAGATTTACTGAGAGAAAATCAAAGGAACGATCTCCAGCCTCATCACTACACAGGGAACCCTGTCCAGCTGGTGGGTGAGAATCACGCTGTCGGCTTTGCTGTGCTTCTTTATCGTGCTGCAGGCAGTACTGATCAGTATGAAAAAGAAAAAGAAATGAAGCTTTCATGAGAACATAGGCATAAAATCAGGAGGGAGAATTGTATGAAGGGAGAAATGTTTTCAAAAGTGTTATTTAACAAAAAGAAGGGCCGGCAGATCATGTCAGTGCTTCTGACTTCAGTTATGATGCTGTCCGGTGCAGGGCCGGCAGTGGTTCATGCAGAAGATGATGAATTATACCAGACGGATTTTTCGGACCTTTCCGACTGGGATACATATGCCGGAAATGGACCGGCAGAGTGGGAATATAAGGATAGCATGTATACCGTCAGCGGAGGCACCGGCAATAAAGCAGTTTATCAAAACGGTGATTTTGACGATTTCCAATATGATACTGAACTGACTGTCAGTAAGCAGACACCCGTAGGAAATGACAAATCCAGTGCTCAGGGAGGTGTGATCTTTCGTGTGCAGAACCCGTCTGCAGGTGCGGATGCGTATGATGGATATTATTTTTGCATCGACGTACAGAATCAGAAGGTGACTTTCGGAAAGGCCAGTACCACAGGAAAGGCGTGGACTGAGATTGCCTCCAAAAAGATGTTATTGGAGTATGGGGTTCCCTACAAACTCTCCGTAAAGGCAGATGGGAATCATATCCAGTGTTTTGTGGATGAGAAGCAGGGAAGCTATGCAAAAATCGATGCCATTGATGACGAATTTACAAGCGGCAGTATCGGTTTGAGAAACTGGCTTTCCACTGTATCGTATAAAAGTGCAACAGTAACAAGATATGAAGAAGAAAAACCGGAAGGGGACACTTATACGAATTCCCTGCTGCCAAATTGTGCAGATCCGGATGTTCTTTATTATAAGGGAACCTATTATTTGTATTGTACAAATGCGGGAAATTCCGGAAATGGCATTAAGGTATATACTTCCACAGATCTGGTGAACTGGAAGGACAAGGGATTCGTCTTAAACAAGGGAGAAGGCTGCTGGGGAACTACCGGTTTCTGGGCACCTGATCTTGTCTTTCGAGATGGAACCTTTTATATGTATTACACCGCAAATGAACATATCTGTGTTGCAACAAGCGATTCCCCTATGGGCCCATTTACACAGGAAGAAATAGCCCCCATGCATGAGGAAACCAAAGAGATCGATGCCCATGTATTCAAAGATGATGATGGTCAGTACTATCTGTATTTTGTCAGATTCAATCAAGGAAATATTATTTGGGGAGCAAAGTTGAATGATGATATGAAGTCTATTGATGAAAGTACGAAAGCAGAAGTAATTCGTCCGTCCGAGCCCTGGGAAATGGACATGGGAAACATAGCTGAAGGTCCGTTTATGTTGAAAAAAGACGGTATTTATTACCTTACTTATTCCGGATCTCACTTTGAAAGTCCCCAGTATGGCGCAGGTTATGCGACAAGTACAAGTCCGCTTGGACCATTTACAAAGTATGAAAATAATCCCATTATGCAGTCAAATGCACTGGCACATGGAACCGGTCATCACGGCATCGCGGAGTCACCGGATGGAACAGAGATGTTTATGGTATATCACAGACACAAATCGTTGACAGTCACAGATCCCAGAGAGCTTTGTATCGACCGTATGCAGTTTACAAAAGATGCAAAAGGAAACACAATATTAGAAGTAAAAGGACCTACAGTGTCTCCACAGGATATTCCCTCAGGGGCAGTAGATACGGACAATTTTATTACCTTTGAAAAGCTAAACTCACTGAATGTAAAAGCCGGCTCAGATCCCGATACCTGGGAATTACCAAAAGAAATCGGAGTGATTACATCCAAGAGTCCTGTAGGAGCAAACTACAGAGCCAAGGTAACCTGGGATACAAGCGGATACGATGCCGAGAACAGGGAAGAGCGGCAGATGGTATTAAAAGGAACAGTTATAATGCCGGAGGGAGTTGATAACCTGGGCGATTTGTCACTAGTGCCAGAGCTGTGTGTGACAATAAAAGATGAAATTGATACCTCCAATCTCGAATCTCTCATCGGGATGATTGAAGAGATGAAAGAAAGAAAGGATGATTATACTGCCGATTCCTGGCAGAGACTGGAGGAAAAACTGTCAGAGGCAAAGAAACTGATAGAAGAGCCAATACTAACACAGAATGATGTCGATGATATGTTCCTGTCCCTGATGGACAGTTACCTGAATCTGACAAAGGGTGTACAGAAAACCGGTCTTAAAGCTGCCATCGATTATGCGGATGGACTCCTGGCTGATGAAGAAGAAATTAAAAAATATACAGGGGAAAGTATAACAGCATTAAAAGAGGCATTAGAAACAGCGAAAGAAGTTTACAAGACAGATTACGAAGATGTAGCGGAAGGGCAAAAAGCAGTCAATCAGGCTGCGAATGATTTAATTGAGTCAACGATCCATCTGATCGAGCAAAAGACTGCTGACAGAGAAAGGCTTCAGAAGCTGGTGGATTATGTAAAGAGTATTCTTGAGAATACTGAGAGTTATACGGATGAATCTGTAAATGCTTTGGAAGAGACACTTTCTGATGCAATTGGTATTCTGGAGAATGAGGAAGCCTCAAGTCAGGAATTGACGGATGCGTATCAGATATTGGCGGATGCGCTGTTAAACCTTGAGATTAAAAGTAACAAATCAGAACTTCAAAATGCAATTGAAATGGCTAATGAAATTCTGAATAACGCTGATAAATATACAGACGGTAGTTTGAAAGGAATCGAAGCAAGTCTGCATAAAGCTCAGGCCGTTAATAGGAAAAACAATGCAACACAAGAAGAGGTAAATGCAGCACTGAAGGATTTGATTCAGGAGTGCATGGATGCCCGTCTGAAAGGGGATATCAATCAGGACGGAGAAGTTGATTCTAAAGATGCTGTACAAGTTTTAAGAGCTGCGACTGAACTGACAGAATTATCAGAGGGTGAGAAAGAGGCGGCCGACGTAAATATGGATGGAAAGACTGGCACAGATGATGCCTCCAGCATACTACAATATGTAGCGGAGGCCATAGAGAAGTTCTAGATTTACTGAGAGAAAATCAAAGGAACGATCTCCAGCCTCATCACTACACAGGGAACCCTGTCCAGCTGGTGGGTGAGAATCACGCTGTCGGCTTTGCTGTGCTTCTTTATCGTGCTGCAGGCA
>ENA-UOOI01001486-UOOI01001486.1-fermentation-metagenome-genome-assembly--contig:-NODE-1486-length-24227-cov-67.297121_pt1 | contig 24227 bp, 22 predicted proteins | sample MGYA00245779_ERZ724027 | MGnify/ENA primary metagenome ERZ724027 (study PRJEB28704, sample SAMN03018318) | fermentation metagenome | biome: anthropogenic terrestrial biome; feature: soil...
GATCTTTTTTCCTTGTCCGGCGCAATTTTATCTCGAAAATCCGTCGTTTTTTATTGATCAAACAAGGCCTAGCTGGAAATGCTACAGACGGCACGATTTCATCCCGAAAATCCTTCATTTGGTTCAAACAGGACTCAGCATTTTGCCTTTTTGATTTCGGCGGTCAGCGCGGGCACAATCTCAAAAAGATTTCCCACAAAGCCGTAGTCCGCAATACTGAAAATCGGGGCGTCAAAATCCTTGTTGATCGCCACGATCACATCGGACGAGCTCATGCCTGCCAGATGCTGAATCGCGCCGGAAATACCGCAGGCGATGTACAGCTTCGGCCCGACGGTCTTTCCGGTCTGGCCGACCTGGTGGGAATGGGTGATCCAGCCCTCGTCCACCGCCGCGCGGGATGCGCCGACGGTGGCGCCCAGCGCATCCGCCAGCTCCCGGATGACGCGGAAGCCGTCCGCGCTTCCGACGCCGCGCCCGCCCGAGACGATGATGTCCGCACCCTCCAGGTCGACGATCTCGTCCGCGGTCTCGCGGATGGTTTTCAGCAGCGTGGTGCGGATCTGGTCCGCAGGCACGTGGAAGTCCTCGCGGATGACCTCCGCCTTGTTCTTGCGGGGGTCCGGTTTCTTAAAGACCCCCGGCCGCACCGTGCCGAGCTGCGGGCGGTGGTCCGGGCAAAGGATCACCGCCATCAGGTTGCCGCCGAACGCCGGGCGGGTCCATGCGATGTTGCCGCTTTCTTCGTCGATGTCCAGCGCGGTGCAGTCGGCCGTAAGGCCGGTGCCAAGGCGGCAGGACAGGCGCGGCCCCAGGTCGCGGCCGTTCGGGGTAGCGCCGATCAGCATGCTGGTCGGCGCGTATTTCTCAAGCAGATGCGCCAGCGCGGCGGTATAAGCATCCGTGGTGTAGCGCTGGAATTCCCCGCCGTCCACCACGATCACCCGGTCCGCTCCGTGCGCGCCCGCCTCCTGCACCGCCGCGTCCGCATGACACCCGACGACAACGGCAACCAGCTTGCCCCCCTGCTTGTCGGCCAGGCGGCGTCCGGGGTTCAGCAGCTCGATTCCGACATTCTTGGCGGCGCCATCCTCTTTGGTTTCCACAAACACCCAAAGGTCCTTCGTTTTGATTTCCATTTCCCATGCCTCTCTTTCAAATCGCGTGCGCGTTGCTCAGCAGCTCATACAGCTTGTGGGCGGACGCTTCGACGGTTTCTTCCTTCACCACGACGCCGGCCTCTTTGCGCGGCGGCACATACGTGCGCTTCACTTTCGTGGGCGAACCTTTCAGCCCGACGCGCGCCGGGTCGGTGTTCGCCAGCTCCGCCGCGGTCAGGTGAACGATCTGCGCCTTGCGCGCCGCGATTTTGCGTTTGATCGTGGGAAAACGGGGATCAAAAGAAGGTTTGGTGAAGGTTACCAGACAGGGCGTCTGCACTCCGATGATTTCCTTGCCGTCTTCGGCCTCGCGGTAGACGTGCAGCCCGTCGTCCGCCGCCTTTGCCTCCAGCCCATAGGTCACCTGCGGGTAACCCAGATGCTCCGCGATTTCCGGGCCGACCTGGGCGGTATCGCCGTCGATCGCCTGCTTGCCGCAGAAGATCGCGTCGAATTTTGCGCCTTCCAGTTCTTCCACTTTCGCGATCGCCCTGCTCAGGATATAGCTGGTGGCCAGGGTATCCGAGCCGCCGAACGTGCGGTCCGTCACCAGATAGGCTTTGTCGGCCGCAATGGCCAAGCATTCCCGCAGTGCGTTCTCCGCCTGCTGCGGCCCCATGGAAAGCACCACGATCCTGGTGTCCGGCGCGTCGTCCCTGATCCGGGCCGCCGCTTCCAGCGCGTAGCCGTCAAATGGGTTTACAATACTTGGCACACCGTCGCGCACCAGGGTGTTGGTGACCGGATCGATCTTGATTTCATTGGTATCCGGCACCTGCTTAACACATACGAGAATGTTCATATTACTACTCCTTTAAAAACGATATCTCTTTTCCACCATAGCATGCTAAGGCGTGGAAATTTGTTTCTGCTTTCCCCCGGCTCCGGCGGGGAAAAACAGACCCGGTCCGCAATCACTTCTCCAGATGCATGCAAACCTTGCCGGGGTTTAAAATCAGCTTGGGGTCGAACACCTTTTTGATTCCGCGCATCAGCTCCATGTTCACGGGGCCCACCGCGTTCTCGAGGAAGTGCACCTTGCCGAAGCCGATGCCGTGCTCGCCGGAGATCTGACCGCCGAGCTCCATCGTCTTCCGGTAGAGGGCGCTCAGGAACTGATCGACCTGCTTCTTGAACTCCGCCTCTTCCATTTCCGTGGAACAGGTATAGATATGCAGGTTGCCGTCGCCGGCGTGGCCGAAATACTTCACCTCAAAGTCGTACTTCTGCTTGATTTCGGTGACATACTCGACATAAGGCGCGATTTTGTTCACCGGCACGACCACGTCGCATTCATCCAGCAGCTTCGTCTGCTCCTCGATGCCCTCGAGGAAAGAGGAGCGCGCCGCCCAGATGTCCTTCAGCTTCGGCGCCGTGTCCGCCACCAGAACATCCAGCGCGCCCTCTTCCAGCAGCATCTCGGATACGCCCTCCACGATCGGGTCCAGCTCATCCATCGAGTCGCCGTCAAACGTAATCAGCAGATAGGCGCCGACATCCGTGCCGTCGATCTTGCGCGGGAAGACCTGCTTGCCCAGATATTCTTCGGAAGAAATCAGGATCTCTTTCTCAAAGAATTCGAGGGCCTGCGGGCGGAAATGCTTCATGAAGAATTTCGGCACGGTGGAGATGCAGGCCGCCAGATCCTCGAACGGGGCCATCAGGCTCACGGTCGCCTGCGGGGCCGGGATGAGCTTCAGGGTCAGCTCCGTGATGATGCCCAGCGTGCCCTCGGAGCCGATCATCAGGTTCGTCAGGCTGTAGCCGGAGCTCGTCTTGGAAACCGTGCCGCCGAAGCGGGCGATCTCGCCGTTCGGGAGCACGACGGTCATGGCGCGGACATAGTCGCGGGTCGTGCCGTACTTCACCGCGCGCATGCCGCCCGCGTTGGTGGCCACATTGCCGCCCAGGGTCGCCATCTTCTCGCCCGGGTCCGGCGGATACATGCAGCCGTGCTTCAGCGCGTCGTCGGCCAGCTGCTGCAGCAGCACGCCGGGCTGCACCGTGACCGCGAAATTCTCAAGGTCGTAAGACAGGATCCTGTTCATGCGCATGGTGCAGAGCACGACCCCGCCGAAGACCGGGGTGCAGCCGCCCACCAGGCCCGTGCCCGCGCCGCGGGTCGTGACCGGGATGCTGTGCTCATAGCAGATCTTCATGATGGCGGAGACCTCTTCCGTGCTCTGTACGTCGATGGTGACATCCGGCATACGGGTGCCGTAGATGGGCATTTCGTCGCGGGAATAGTCGGGGTTGACATCGCCGCCGGTTACGACATGACCGGGCGCCGCCTTTTCCAGTTCGGCAAGGACTTCCTGTGTGACCGAATTATAATTCGCCATGATAAATCCTCCCATAAAATAATTGATTCTATTATTCGTAAAAGAAAGCCGTTTAAACCGATTCGCGCACCATAACGGAAATACCGTTGGGAATGACCACCAGATGGGCGTCCGCGCCTTTGATGCGTCTGGCTTCCTCCAGGGCGGCGTCCACATCCGGCGCCCACGCGATCTTCATGTCTTCCACGGTTTTCCGCTGCGCGGGGTCCGTGACATAGATGACATGGTGCTTGCACAGCACGCGGCACAGGATCTGGGTCTCCCACTGATCGGGACGGGTCCGGTCCTGCGGGGTGGCGAGGATCTCTTCCGTCAGCTTCTGCGGGGAAACGCAGTCCCGCAGCGCGCGGTAAAAGCTCTCCCCGCCGTGCCCGTCGCTGCAGGAGCTGACCATGATCAGCACGGCGCTCGGCGCCGCGGCCGCTTCCGCCGCGGTAAGGCCCTTGACGCTCTGGTAAATATTCTGGTCCAGCGGGTAGCCGCCGTTGCTGGAAATCACGATATCGCCGCGCCGCTCCGGCTGCACCTGACAGTATTTCAGCAGCAAATCGCAGCCCCGGCGGTGCGCGGTGACGGGGTCGCCGGCAAAGGCGGCCGCAACATGTTTTTCCTCGTCGATAATCACATTCACAATGTAAGCCAAATGCGCCATCTTCGCCGCGGCAAGCATATCCTTGTGCAGCGGATTTCCATCCAGCACGCCGGTGCGCGCGTAAGGGGAATCGATAAATTTGGAGCAATGGTTGCCGAGCACCGTCACCTGGTCGCAGACGCCCGGCAGCACGCTTTTGCGCCCGCCGGAAAATCCGGCGAAAAAGTGCGGCTCGATGAAGCCCTCGGCGACAAGCAGGTCCGCCTGCGCCGCCACTTTGTCGATCACGCACGCCGCGCCGGAGGGAAGCGTGCCGATCCGCACGTTGCCGGAAGCGTCCCGGCTGTTATGTATCACGATCTTTTCCCGCTCCACGATCTCCCGGCCGAGCTTATCCACCAGCTCTTCCCTGCCGGTGGGGCGGTGAAAGCCGGTGGCCACCAGCAGCGTCACGTCAATGCCGGGGCTGCCCTCGCGCAACTCGGAAAGCATGGCGGGAATGATGTGCTTGCTCGGAACCGGGCGCGTGTGGTCGCTGATAATAATGGTGCAGGTCTTTTTGCCGGCGGCGAGCTCCCGCAGGCGGGGGGAATCGATCGGGCTGGCCATGGCGGCCAGCACCAAACCGTCCTCCGTATCGGCGGCTTTGAGCTCTCCCACGCGGGATTCCAGAACTTCCGCCCTGCCGAGGTCCGCGTGCAGCGGCATCCCGGATTTGCCAAAGGGAATGATGACAGACATGAAGACACCCCCGTTTTTTCTTTATTTTCGGCCCAGGCTTCGTTTGAAAAATCAACGAACCGGTCTGTTTCGGCTAAAATTGTGCGCGGTGCCGAGAACGCTCGGAATCCGGAAAGGATTCCCGCAATTTTCCCTTCATTCGGCATGATTCTATCTTAAAATCCGTCGCTTTTTCAGGCGGGGCCTGATAATCTGCCTAAAATAAGCGATGAAAAGCCTTTAAAATTGGTCTCTCCACTTGTACCTCTTCTAATCCTACCACAATTTTTTTCAAATACAATGCCAAATGAATCGATTCTATCTTTCTGACAAATTTGAAGCCCGATATTCGTTAAATATACCAAAATAGGATTTTTATTATAACTATATATAGACTTTATGCTAATTTGAGTGTATGATATGTCTAGATTTTAATCTTTCCCCACAGAAGGGCTTTGTTGCTTATTTCACAAAATTACCGGGACGTTGATCGAAAACTGGTAGAACCAAAAGTGGGCAAACTGTGACTATTGCAGCCACTAAAATAAAATAGGGGAGGTCCTGGTTTATTATGCTTCAGTCCTGTCTTGCTCTGGTGCCGATCATCTGGCTGATTATTGCGCTTACCTATCTGAAGATGCCCGGACACAAGGCGTGCCTCAGCGCGCTGGCCGTCGCCGCCGTGCTGGCGCTGACGCTTTGGCGCATGCCTGCGGCGGATTTAGCCACATCCGCTCTGGAAGGCTTCGCCACGGCGCTGTGGCCCATCATTCTGGTCATCATCGCCGCCATCTTCACCTACAACCTTTCTTTAAAAACCGGCGCGATGGATATCATCAAGCGGATGCTCACGGGCGTTTCCGCCGATAAGCGTCTTCTCATCCTGCTGGTGGGGTGGTGCTTCGGCGGATTTCTCGAGGGCATGGCCGGCTTCGGCACGGCAATCGCCATACCGGCCAGCATGCTTGCCGGCATGGGCATGAACCCGATCGAAGCCTGCGTGGTCTGCATGATCGCCAACGCTTTCCCGACCGCGTTCGGCTCCGTCGGCATCCCCACCGTCACCCTGCAGGCCGTGACCGGGCTGGATGCGCTGCCGCTGGCCTTTACGACGGTATTCCAGATGGTCCCGTTTATGATTCTGGTGCCGTTTTTGATGGTCATCGCGGGCGGCGGCGGTGTCAGGGCGCTCAAGGGCGTCGCGGGCATCACACTGGTGTCCGGCCTGTCCTTTGTCCTGCCGGAGCTGGTCGTTTCCAGATTCCTCGGCCCGGAGCTGACCGTCATCGTCGGCTGCGTCGTTTCCCTGTTCTGTACCTTCCTGATGGCCAAAGCGCGGAAAAATCAGGCGGTTCCCGCAGAGTACGACATGAGCGCGGGCATTGCCGCCGGCACGGCGCCGAAGCAAGGCGAACCGGCCATGTCGCTTGCGGTTGCCAGCCTGCCGTTTATTCTCATTTTCGTTTTTCTTCTGCTGACCTCCAAGCTGGTTCCGCCGGTCAACGGCTTCCTTTCCGTCTTTAAATCCACGGCGAAAATCAGCACCTCCCCCGGCGCTGGCGCCGTTTCCTTCAGCTGGATCAATACGCCCGGCGTGATCATCTTTATCGCCGCGGTCATCGGCAGCCTTGTGCAGAAAGCCGGCGGCCGGATGATGTGGCAGGCGCTGACCGGCACCGTGAAGCAGATGTCCAAGACGATCATCACCATCATGTCTGTGCTTGCGGTTGCCAAGATCATGACATACTCGGGAATGATCTCGGATATGGCGAATCTCTTCGTCACCCTCACCGGTCATTATTATCCGTTCGTGGCCCCGGTCATCGCTGCGATCGGCGCGTTCGTCACCGGCAGCGGCACCAATACCGAGGTCCTGCTGGGCACGCTGCAGACTGCCGCTGCAGAGCAGATCGGCGTTTCCCAGTACTGGCTCGCCGCGGCGAACTCCCTGGGCGCCGGCATCGGCAAGATCATGTCTCCCCAGTGCATCGCCACCGCGGTGGCGGCCGTCGGCCTTGTCGGCCAGGACAGCAAAGTGCTGCGCGCCATTCTGAAATGGGTGCTGATCCTGCTTGTGATCGCCTGCGTGGCGGTCGGGTTCGGCGTTCCCCTTACCCCCGCTTAAAAGGATTTTCTTCTTAAATAGACGGCAAGAACCTTTTTCTTTTCCATCCCTTTCTTTTTTCTATATAAAGGAGCCTTTCTTCCGCTGATTTGTTTCAGAGGAAGAAGGGCTCCCTGCTGATGCAGGGCATCTCACACGCGGCGCGAATGCAGGCGGAGCGATCCGCCGAGGCGCATCAAAAAAAGCAGGAACCTTTCGCTGTTCGGCGGTCGGTTCCTGCTTTTTCCGGGTCCTTCCATTTCGGAGAACCCGGTATTGTTTTTTTATTTTACGCGGCATCCGCGCTTTTTGGATCAGTAGGTGTCCCCCAGCATCGGGCGGACGTCGAGCTCCTCCACCACCGCCTGCGGGCTGAGGGCCAGCAGGGCGGACACAAGCTTCGCGATATCCGAGGACTCGAGCAGCCTGTCCGGCGCGGTATGCTCATCCGGAACCCTTTTCTGCGTGAAGGTTCCGCCCGGATTCAGCAGCGTCACGCCGACGCCCTGCTCTTTCAGCTCGCTGCGGAGGCTGTAAGCGTAGGAGCGCAGCGCCCATTTGGTGATCCCGTAAAGGGAGCGGTCGTCCGGGCGGATGGAGGCCGTCGAGCCGATCAGGATGATGCGGGGGTACGGGCCGCACCGCAGCTTCGGCAGAAACGCCTGCACCAGCTCGTAGTTCGCAAGCACGTTCGTCTCGAACAGGCGGCGCAGTTCGTCTGCCGGCGGCGTGACGACCGAGCGGACCGGGCTGCCGAATCCGGCGGCGCAAAGAACCAGCACCTCCGGGGAAAATCCGCTTTTTCCCACGGCAGCCGTCAATCCGGCGATCCGGGCGGGGTCCGACAAATCGCACGCGAAGCCCTGCGCGCGGCCGTGGAAGCTGTCCACCGCCCGCTTCAGCCTGCCGGGATTCCTCGCCACCAGAAACAGCTCATGCCCCGCGGCGTGCAGCTCCTGCGCGATGGCAAGGCCGATGCCCTGGCTGCCGCCCGTAATCAATACCTTCATTTTTCCACACGACCCTTTCGTCAGATTTCAAATCAGGTGCGGCCCAGAACGACGTCTTTCACGCTGTAACGCTGGGGCGGATACGGCGTCTGATCGCCGTATCCGACGTCCACATAGGTGACGATGCTGATCTCCTCCGGAACATGGAAATGGTCGCGCAGGCGCTGGATGATCGTGTCGTTAAAGGTCAGCCAAACGCCCTCCAGCCCGGCGGCGTGCGCCGCCAGGGCGATGTTCTGCGCCGCGGCGCCGGCGTCGAGCAGGCGGTTCCTCACGGGGTTGTAGGGATTCGCGCGGTACACGCGCTCGTCCTGCAGCACCACCAGATGGACCGGCCCCCCGGGGACGTCGCTGCCCTTGAACAGCCCGGGGACCTTCTCCTCCCGCACGACCAGGTAGCGGATGGACTGAAGGTTGCAGGAATGCGCGGCCCAGAGGCCGGCCTCCAGAATTTTGTCGATCAGCTCGTCGGGCACCCGCCGGTCCGTAAACTCCCGCACCGAACGGCGCTCCTTCAGAACGGTGTAAAACAGCTCCGTATCCGCCGGCGTGAGTTTCCTTGGCTCGTAGGGAGTCAGATCGACCGGCTCCCCCTTCTCCGCCTTTTCGGCGAACGCGATCAAATGGGAAGCGAACCGGTACTCGGGCTGATCCGCGCCCAGCTTCCTTTTTTCCCAGAGATTGATCAGGTGCTTCGCCGGGCCCGCCTGGTTCGGATTGAGCTTTTTGCTCCGATAGACGGCCGAATAGGTCTGAATTTCCAGCGTGTGGTGCAGGCGCTCGCGAAAGCGCGCGCGGAACTCCACCTCGTCCATTGAAAGATACTGTTCGTCCGTCAGGTTGAGCGCCTTTCCGGCCTGGTCCTGTTCTTCCTGTGTCAGCTGATAGGGCATGATCAAACGCATCCTTTCTGTTCTTTTGTTCAGATAGAATAATCGACGGTCTCTTCCTCGTCGCGCGGGTTGTTCAGCTTGATGTAGATCCGCTGCACCACATCCAGCAGCCGGGGATCGCTGCGGTCGCGCGGGCGCTTGACGGGGACGTCGAAGATATGCCGGATATAGCTCGGGCGGGGGCTCAGCAGCACCACGCGGTCCGCGAGATAAACCGCCTCCGCGACGTCGTGCGTGATGAAGAGGATCGTCTTTTTCTCCTGCATCCAGATCCTGACGATTTCATCCTGAAGCGTCAGCCTGGTCAGGTGGTCCACCGCGCTGAACGGTTCGTCCATCAGGATAAAGCTGGGGTCGTTCACAAGCGTGCGGGCAAGGCCGGCCCTCTGGCGCATGCCCCCGGAAAGCTGGTGGGGATATTTGTTTTCAAACCCTTTCAGGCCCACCGTTTCGATGGCCTTTTCCGCCTTTTGCTCCCGTTCCTCCCGGCTCACGCCGGCGAGCTCCAGGCCGAATTCCACGTTTTTCCGGATGCTGCGCCACGGGAACAGGGACGAATCCTGAAAGACCACACCGACATCCCGGCTCGTGCCGGAAAGCGGCTTCCCGTCCAGCAGGATCTCTCCGCCGGAGCGCGGCAGAAGGCCCGCCGCGATTTCCAGAAGGGTGCTTTTTCCGCATCCGCTCGGGCCGAGGACGCACACGAACTCCCCGTTCTGAATGGTCAGCGTGACGTCTCTGATCGCGGGCGTCTCGTCGCCTTCCGGATTGCTGTAATTTTTGGTGATATTGCGGAACACTACCTCAGGCATAAGCTTCTTCCCCCGATTCCCGTTCAGTTCCCGGACGCATACTTTCCGAGCTTCAGTTCCTTGGCGACCTCGTCGGCGATTTTGTTGTCATACACGTTGTCGACCGGATAGGCCTGCTTCTGCATCCCGTACTCTTTCAGCAGGTCTTCCGTTTTCTGCAGCCGGTCCGGCTGTACGACCGGGTCGTTTTCCCACAGCTCGATTTCGGATTCGATCGCCTCGCGGGCGACGTCCTGGTCGATGTTCAGGTATTTCGACGCCCACGGCAGAAATTCATCCAGATGGTTCTTCGCATAGTCGTTGGCGTAGTAATACACCTCCAGCACGCGCTTGACCACGTCCGGCTGCTCCGAAAGCATTTTGTCGGTGGCGACCAGCACGCCGGTGTTATAAGCGGGCATGTACTCCCATGTCTTGCCGAGGACCGTATAGCCCGCCTTCTTCGCGATCGTGGCGTACGGCTGATGGATGATGGTGGCGTCCACGTTGCCGGAAGTGAGCGTCGCGTAGCCGGTCTGGTAAAATCCGTTTGCAACCTGCTCGATGTCCTTGTTGATATCGATCCCGTTCTTCGTCAGGACCTCCAGCGAAGTCATCTTCATGCCGCCGGTGGCCTGCGCCGTACCGAACTTCTTTCCCTTCAGGTCCGCCCATGTCTTGATCTCCGGCTTTGCGATGATCCAGTAGGCGCCCTTGCTGCGCCACATGTTGCTGACGATCCTGATCGGCACTTTATTGACGATGGCCGGAATGTATGTGCCCGGGTCGCCGTCCGCGATATCCACCTCGCCGGCTCCGAAGGCGGAAACCGGGTTCGGGATGTCGAGCTCGTCGATGGTGATGCCCGCGTCCTCATACCAGCCGTTCTCGATGGCGAACTGGTTCGCAATGCCCGTCATGCCCTTGGCGAAGCCGGCGCGCACGGTCACGGGCTTGTTGTCCCGGCTTTTCCACGGGGCATCCTTTGGGACGCTGATCTTCGTCCCCGCGGAGGAGCCGGAGGAAGCGGCGGCGCCGTTCGCGGCCCCCTGCGCGGCGTTTTTCGCCTCTTCCGGGGACGCGCACGCCGCGAGGGAAGCGGTGAGGGCAAAGGTCAGGGCAAGGGAGAGCAGCCTCTTCGTTTTCATTTTAAAAAGTTTTTTCATTGGGTTCCACCTCATTATTTCAGACATTGCGCCAGTTGTGGCACACAAGATGTTCGGACAGATTGACCAGCCCGACGAACAGGACGGACACGATGGTCACAATGATGACGACCAGAAACAGCCGCGGCGTGTTCAGCACGGCCTGCGCTTCATTCAGCAGGAAGCCCGCCCCTTTTTTGGCGGCCGTCATTTCCGCAAAAATCACGCCGGTGACGGCGGTGGCCGCGGTGACGCGAAGCCCGGTAAAAATGCTCGGCAGCGCCGAAGGGATCAGCACCTTGAAAACGGTCTGCGCGCGGGTCGCCCGGAACACGCGCGCAACCTTCAGGTGCTCCGCGCGCGCCTGCTTCGCGCCGGAAACGGTGTTGAACAGCACGGTGAACATGCAGAACAGCAGCACCATCACGACCTTGCTTTCAAACCCGATTCCGAACCAGACGACCAGAAGCGGCATGATCGCCGTTTTCGGAACGGCCATGACCGCCGCGAAAAACGGGCTGAACACGGCTTCCACTTTCGGAAACGTGACGAACAGCACGCCGATCGCGATTCCGACAACGGCGGAAAGTCCGTAGCCCACGGCGACCTCCTCCAGCGAAACGAGCAGGTTCGGCCAAAGCTCGTTGCTTCCCATTGCATAAACGAAATCCTGCACGATCTGCGTGGGGGAAGCGAGAAAAATGCTGTTGATGTAACCCTGCGACACGGCGATCTGCGCGGACGCCAGAATCGCGAGGACGATGGCCGCCTGAGAGGCGGTCACCCATGCGGGCTGCCTGCGCTTATGCCTTTCCTTCTTTTGTTCCATAGGTCAGCTCTCCTTTCGCCGCCCGATCGCTTTTAAAATACTCCCGCTCGCAGGTCTCCCCGCCGGTCAGGACGTTCTCTGTGATCCTGTGCGACAGGCTGCGGGTAAAATTTTCGGCGTTCGTCGTATCGATCACGTCGCAATATAACGGGGCCAGCTCCCGGAACCACGGATATTCGTCGAAGTACTTCACCCAGGTTTCCGCATACGGGCAGTGGTTGCGCCCCAGCTCCTTGACCCACCCGATCATCGGCAGGTCGGTGATGCGCATGAAGTTTTCCATCGTGAAGTCCAGCCCCTGTTTTTCCGCTGTCTCACGCAGCTGATCCGACCGGTCGAGCGCAAGCTCGAAAACCGCCTGCTGAATCAGCTCTTTCGCTTTTTTCTCCCCCAGTCGCTCCACAAGAACCTTCGCAAAATGGAAATACAGCATCGCGAACTGGCGGCATGCCTTCCGCACCTCTCCGACCGCCCGGCCGTATTCCATGGATTTCTCTTCCTTCATTCCCCGATTTCCCTCTTTTCGTGCCGGATCATTCCATCCATAAACCTGACATAAGTCTCTTTCGTGTATTTCGGTTGGTACCCCGCCGCGATTTTTTTCGCCGCGGCCGCGCCATCCTTCAGCAGCTTGTAGGCGGACAGGGCAAAAATCTTGGCGGTGACCAGATACGCCTCGTCTTCATCCGTGATGTGGTAATCCTTGCTGTGCGGGGCGCCCGCCACACCGCCGGTGTTGAAATTCAGCACGGGAAGGATGTGCTGCAGGTCCCCCACGTCGGACGAGCCGCCGCTGTGAAGGCCGGGGTCCGCTTCCCTGACTTCTTTTCCGGGGGCGGCTTCGCGCGCCGCCTCAAGCACCAGCGGATTCGCCGGCTCCGGCAAGCGCGGCAGGTATCCGGGCAGCGTGGTGATTTCAATCCCGGCGCCCACCGCCGCGGCGCCCGCGCGGAACGCACGGTCCGTCTTCCGGTCCGCATCCAGAATCGCCCCGGTGCTTTTGGCGCGGACCAGCGTTTCGATGACCGCTTCCGCCGGGACGACGTTTACGAGATTCCCTCCGCGGGTCAGGATCGGATGGACGCGTACGGCGTCCTCATCCCGGAAGGTCTCCCGCTGGAAGGCGAGCGCGGAAAGCCCGAGCGACGCCGCGTTCAGCGCGTTCACGCCCTTTTCCGGCTCCCCGGCGGCGTGCGCCTCGCGGCCTATGTACCGGATCACCTTGGAGACGAACCCGTTCGAGGTGCCGCTGCCCACCTGAACCCCCGCCTGATCGGAATGATGCACCACGGCCAGGTCGATATCGTCGAAGGCCCCGATCCGGATCAGCTCGCATTTCCCGCCCCCGTAGCGGATTTTTCCCTCTTTCTGAAGCTGGTTTTTGAATTCGATCTCACCGTATTCCTCCGCCGGGACAGCGAAAAAGGTCACGTTTCCGCCCAGCGAGGCGGCGACCTCCGGGTCCGTCAGCGCCAGCGCCGCGCCCGCGACGCCCGTGAGCTGCGCGTTGTGCCCGCAGCTGTGCGCGGCCTGTGTTTCCGGGTTCACAAACGGGTGCTCCGGAATCCGCAGGGCGTCCAGCTCCCCGATCAGCGCAAGGTTCACCCCGCCACGCTTTCCTCTCAGATACCCTTTCACCCCGGTGATGGCCAAATGCTCCCGGACATCCAGACGAAGGCCCTTTAGAAAATCCGCGAATTTTTTCGCCGTGCGGAATTCCTTGTAGCCCAGCTCGGCATGGGTATAAATATCCCGCCCGAAGGCGATGACCGCGTCTCTGTTCCGGTCTATGATGCTCAGGATCCGTTCTTCCGTTTTGTCCATGACGATCGCTCCATTTCTTCCCGCTTTCAGCTTTTCTCAGGTTCCGGCTCAAAACAAGGCTCAGCTCGGCATCCCCCGTCAGGCCGGGTCCGGCTCCAAATAAAAAGGGCCCGGAAAGCCGCCTGGCTTACCGGGCTCCCCGCCCCGCCTGACCGGGCAACGGGAGAAACCGACAAAAGGCTGAAACGGCCTGTTCCTATCTTCTTATGGGAATACGGCAGCTGCACATTTGCATACAGCCCATCTTGTTACAGCGTGTACAGGTCATTCCTTCCGCCTCCTTTAAATATATAATTCATATCTGTTTTGTATTAAATTATCACCTTTTCTTCATCCTGTCAAGGGCAGAGAGAAAAAAGCACGTTTTCCATAAAATTGCAGGATGGAAAAGTGGGTTTTTGCACGCATTTTGCAGGCAGTCCAATAAAATCATGCATATTCTCTGCATTGATCATGGCGTCTAAGTAAAAAAGTCCGTTTCAAATAATCCACCTTATGGTAGAAGGAGGGTGCATCGCACAATACAGCATGTCTGGTTTTCCCGTGTGCACCGTCGTATCTTCCGGAGACGAAAACCTGTTCATGGATGCCGGTCAACTTGCATCCCTTTACAGTTAAAAGTCAAGATTGAAAGCACCTTTTTCTACATATAGCCATCTCCACAGGCAAGGAAGAAGCCCGGCAACTCGGCTGCCGGGCTTCTTCCTTGCCTGTCCTTTTTTCGAACCACAAAAAAGCGGCGCATATCCGAAATCAAATACTTTCCGTATTTTTCGACCGTTTTTGACGAAGAGTCGACAAATTCGAGCCGAAAACAAATTCTCTGACCGTCCAAACGATGTGCGTTACTGTTTACAGCCCCCAAAGCTCCCGATAGACTCACAACGCCCTCCGGCATTGCCAGACAATCGCAAAGCTGTATCAACCGATCATAATCGTCATAATCTATATTTTTGAGCTTTCCGTTCATTTCGTTTACCACTTTTTCCGCCGCCTTTTCCCCGGGCAAATTCAGGGATGAAAAAGAGCGAGCAGTTACCGGCTCGCTTTCAAAAAAGGAAAGGCCTTTCCCTTGACATCAGAGCTTTTTCCGCTCAAATGCACTGTTTTTTCAGGTTGTTCGAAAATTCCATGTCGGCATGGCTGAACCAGTCCCGAATCGAGATGCTTTTCAATTTTTTCCTGTCGCGTTTCCGCTCGCCGTCCATTTCTTTTTCAACCTCGGCGATGCTGAAAAGGATCAGAATCAGTACGGCTTTATAGGGAAAATACGCTTTGATCAGCCTTTTGTATTCCGGATTTCTGGTCACGACATATACGACGCACGCCTTGACCAGAAAATAGATGTGCAGCAAAGGCACCAGAAGAATAAACCGCTTCGCTCTGGAAAGCTCTTTCGACCGTTCCACCTGCTCCAACAGTCCGCCGCAAATTGCAAGATAAATCAGTATGATCAGCACTACAGCAACCATCACTGCGTCCCCTTTTGCTTTTTTACTTGACACTCTCGTCTCCCGAACCGCTTTCAGGGCCGCAACAGCCATCCGGAATCCGGGATCCTATATAACATAATACGGTCATCGGTACGTTTAGGATCATCATCAGCACAAAAATAGTGTGCTTTGAAAAAGGAAATCCACTGAAAATAATCGCCGTCGGCACAATGGTAAATTCATACAAGGTCTCTCGGATGAAACCAAAAGAAGAAGAAAACGAGATCAGAAGGATTCCTATATTCACAAGCAGCACTAAGGATTTCACGATCGTAACCCAGATGTTCTTTGTTTGATAAAAGAACAGATCGATCGTCACAGGGAACAAAAAAAGGAATATGGTGATTCCCGTAAAACGGCTGTAATCTTTTCCCAAATCCATATATGCAATCAGGGAGCAGATGATTTTCAGGATACATTTTGCTCCCTCATGTGTATTTTTCAAGGAATCCGCGCGGTAAGGGCTTCGTTCGTTTCTTGCTTTCTCAGGCTTCTGATCGGTTGTATCTTTTGTGGTTACCATTATGATTCACCTTCATTATATTCAAAGCAACCAACGATTAACCCCTTTCCTGGAATAATAATATCCCAAATAATGGCAATTTACAAGATCCGGATTCTCCTCTCGATTGCTCCAATTAATACATTTTGATAACAAATATCAGTTTTATACTATATCTATGGGAAGAGGAGCGCCCTTATAATACATATGGTATAAAAAGAGACAATATGAATATTTTGTGAATTTTTCATCATTGCCCGATCCCCACGCCACATATGGGGAAGTTCGTTTGCGGAAGCCCATATCGGTTGTGCCGGTATCGCCTGTTTCTGCCTGTTGTAATGCAATTGCGATAAATTTAAGCATTTTTCAGTTGAAAAATATGGAAATAACTTCTATAATTGATTTGTCAAGTCAACTCACTGTATTTTTTGTCGGTTTCCCGCCGTTTTACAAACGATTTCATTCCCAATAGGAAACCGGCGGGGCGGATTCACATCTGTGAAAAGGAGATGACAGCGCGATGGATTCCTTCGATCTTCTGGCCCGCAGAGACTGCGATACCGGGCGCGAACAAACACTCGCCGCCCACAGCAGAAACGCCGCGTCGCTGTGCGGAAGCTCCTGCAGAAAGATCGGGCTGGAGCATCTGGGGGAGCTGACGGGCCTTCTGCACGACGGCGGAAAAGGCTCCCCCGATTTTCAAAGATATCTTCAGCCGGACAGCACGATCCCGCGCGGGCAGATTCCGCACGCCTTCTGCGGGGCCAGATACTGTTATCAGGAATGGGGAATCGACGGCACGGTCAAGGGGCTGACGGCCCAGCTCATCGCCGGGGCCGTATGCGCGCATCACAGCGGCCTGCCGGACGTCACCGGGGTCGACGCGCAGGACAATCTTAAAAAGCGGGCGTGGCCGGAAAAGAAGGTTCGCTATGAGGAAGCGCTCGAAAACTATTTTTCAAAATGCACATCCCGAAAAGAGCTGGAAGGCCTGTTTGAAGAATCCCAGCGGGAAGTCGGCCAAATCTGCAAAAAGATTCGCGGGCTCTGCAACGACATTCCACGGAATTCCCGGAAAAAAGCCTTTTATTTTCAGCTCGGGCTGGTTCAGCGGTTCCTGCTGAGCTGCCTGATCGACGCGGACCGGTACGACGCTTATCTGTTCGAAGCGGGCTGCTCCGCGCCGCCGGAGCCTGACCTCCCCGCCCTTTGGGACACGCTTTCCAAAAATCTGGAGCAGTCCCTTCTGGCGTTTCCGCAGAAAACCCCCATCGACAGAAAGCGGCATGAAATCTCGGATCAATGCTTCGCGTTCCGCCATTCGGCAGCCGGGATCTTCCGGCTTTCGGTCCCGACCGGCTCCGGAAAAACGATGGCCTCCCTGCGCTACGCGCTGAACTGCGCGAAGGAAAACGGGAAAGAACGGATTTTTTACATAGCGCCCTACAAGAGCATCCTGGACCAGAACGCGGACGACATCCGGAAAGCTCTGACCGTGCGGGACAGCGGGGTCATTCTGGAGCACCACAGCGACGTGGTCGCCGGGAACGATTCGGAAAGCGGGAAAGAAGAGGCCGCGCGGTACGAGCTGCTCACCCAGCGCTGGGATTCCCCGATCATCCTGACCACCGCCGTCCAGTTCCTGAACACCCTTTTCGACGGCCGGTCCGCCTGCGTGCGCCGCATGCACAGCCTTGCGGATTCCGTCCTCATCCTGGATGAGGTTCAGGCGATGCCGGTCAAATGCACCAGCATGCTGAACGCCGCGCTGGACTTTCTCGCATACGTCTGTCACTGCGCCGTCGTCCTGTGCACCGCCACCCAGCCGAACGCGGAAGAGCTGCCCGTCCCCGCCGTATTGGGCACGCCCGCGCAGATGACGGAAAACCTGGAAGAGACCTTCGCCGCGTTCCGCCGCACGCGCGTCGTCGACAAAACCGGGGAAGGCCCGCTCCCGGCGGACCGGCTCGCGCAGTTCGCTCTGGAGCGCCTGACGTCGTGCGACAATCTTCTGATGATTCTGAACACGAAATCCGCCGCGAAGGCGGTGTTCCGCTCGCTGGAAGAGCGCATGGAGCTTCTGCCGCCGGAGCGGCGCGTTCCGGTCTGCTGCCTGACCACGAGCGAGTGCCCGCAGCACCGGATGGATTTCATCGAGAAAATCCGCGGCGTGCTTTCGGATCAGACTCCCGGCAGGAACCGGATGATCTGCGTCAGCACCCAGCTCATCGAGGCGGGCGTGAATCTGTCGTTCCAGTGCGTCGTGCGCTCCTTCGCCGGGCTCGACAGCGCCGCGCAGGCGGCCGGGCGCTGCAACCGCCACGGCGAATCCGCCTGCCGCGACGTGTTCCTCGTGCGCTGCGCGGATGAAAACCTCTCCCGGCTGCCCGATATCCAAAAGGCGCAGGAGGCCGCTTCCCATGTCCTGCTCGATTTTCACAGCGATCCGGCGCAGTTCGGCGGCGACCCGCTGTCGCCCGAAGCGATGAGGCGCTATTACCATTATTATTTCGAGCTTCAGAAAACGCGGCTCGCCTACCCGGCGGGCGAAAAGGACGACCCGAAGCTCTTTTCCCCCACCGATCTGTTCGACCTGCTGTCGGTGAATTCGCTTGCCGGAAAATACTGCGCGGAGCACTCCGCTCCCCTGCCGCCGCATCCGATGCATCAGGCGTTTGAAACGGCGGGCGGAATCTTTCAGGCGATCGAACGCGGCGGGATGGATGTAATCGTCCCCTACGGGGAGGGCGAAAGCCTGATCGAACAGCTTTACTCGGGGCCCGATCTGGCACAGATGCCGAAGCTGCTCCGGCAGGCGCAGCGCTATTGTGTCCATCTGTTCGACGGCGAAAGGATCCGCCTGACCGAGCTGGGGGCGATCGACCTGCTGAAGGAGATCGGCGCCGCCGTGCTGAACAAGGATTTTTACAGCCCCGAGCTGGGCGTCCGGATGCATCGCGGCGAAATGGAGACCCTGCTGGCTTAAATCGGATTTGTTTCAATATCCAAAAAATTTTTAAAAATATTTTTTATTCATACAATCCGAAATGATGGATGAAGGAGAATCAAACTATGGAGCATGAAAACAGCGTAAGCTTTCTGGTTTCCGGCAGAATGGCGCTGTTCAGTGACCCGGTCACCCGGGCGGGCGGCGAAAAGTGCAGCTACCAGGTGCCGACCTACCAGGCGCTCAAGGGTATGCTGGAATCCATTTACTGGAAACCCACCCTGATCTGGCACATCGACGCGGTGCGGGTCATGAACCCCATCTCGAGCCGTTCGGAGGGCATCCGCCCCATCGGGTATTCCGGGGGAAACACGCTTTCCATCTACACGTATCTCACCGACGTGGCCTATCAGGTGAAGGCGCATTTCGAGTGGAACGAAAACCGTCCCGACCTTGCCTGCGACCGCAGCGAAAACAAGCATTACTTTATCGCGAAGCGCATGATCGAGCGGGGCGGCCGGCGCGACGTCTTCCTCGGCACGCGGGAATGCCAGGCGTATGTGGAGCCCTGCGCTTTCGGCGCGGAGGAGGGGCATTTCGACAGTCTGGCGGAGCTGTCCTTCGGGATGGTGTTCCACGGGTTCGATTACCCGGATGAGAGCGGGGAAAACGAGCTTCGGGCGCGGTTCTGGTACCCCAAAATGAAAAATGGGGTGATCGAATTCTGCCGCCCCGAAGAATGTCCGGTCACGCGCGTCATCAAAAAGCAGAGCCCGAAACCGTTCCGCGAAGGCAAAAATTTCACCCGCTGCGATTCTTTGGCAGAGGAGGCCGGTTCCCAATGAGCTGGATGCAAAAACTGTATGAGACTTACGAGAGCTGCCAAAGTCTGGTGGGCGAAAAAGAACAGGAAAACAGGACGCCGCTGATGCCGATTTACCACACGACGCAGCAGGCGCAGATCGAGGCGGTAATCGACACGGATGGCCGCTGGCGCTCGGCGAGGGTGCTCGAAGACAAAAAGGAACGCACCACGCTGATCCCCTGCACGGAAAAATCGGCCGCGCGCACGAGCAAACCCGTCCCCCACCCGCTGTTTGACAACCTGACGTACCTCGCCGGCGATTACACAAAATACCGCTCTCTGAAAGAAGGCCGGTATTCCGAATATATCTCCCAGCTTTCGAAGTGGTGCTCCTCGCCTTACGCCCACCCGAAGGTGCGGGCCGTGCTGGAATACCTGAAGAAGGGCTGCCTGATGGAAGACCTGATCCGCGAGGGCGTTCTGTACCGGGACGCCTCCGGCTCCCTGCCGGAAAAGTGGGAGGGAGAAAAGGGGAACGAGCCGCCGGTCTTCCGGGCGGCCACAGGCGACCCCGCCGGCGCGTTCGTCCGGTTTCAGGTGGTTCAGGCGGGCGGGTCGGAAGACCTTCACAGCCGTATCTGGGAGGACAAATCGGTCTGGCAGAGCTTTATCGATTACCAGAACAGCCTTCCGGCGGACCGGGATTACTGCTATGTGCTGGGAAAGGAGCTCCCGGTTTCGACGCTGAGCCCGAAATACATCCGGCGGCCCGGCGACGGCGCGAAGCTGATCTCCGCCAACGACAAAGACGGATTTACCTATCGGGGCCGGTTTGAAACGCCGTCGCAGGCGTTCTGCATCGGGCGGGAAACGACGGAAAAGGCACACAACGCGCTGAAATGGCTGATCCCGCGTCAGGCGTACGTCAACGGCGACCAGGTGATCCTCGCTTGGCGCACGGACGGCGGCAAAACGCTCGACCCCTGCAAAAGCTCCCTCGACCTGCTGTACGATCTGGAGGACGGGGAGCCGGTCATTTCCACCGGCGAGGATTTCGCAAAAAGGTTCCGGAACGCCCTGCGGGGGTACGGCGGCAGGCTGACGGGCGGAGAAGAATCCTGCATCCTCGGCCTGGACTCCGCGACGCCGGGCCGCCTGTCGATTTTTTACTACCGCGAAATGAAGGAAAAGGACCTTCTGGACCGCATGGAGCTTTGGCACGGAAGCTGCTGCTGGCACTTCTCCTCCTACCCGAAAAACACGGGGGGATTCCGGCCGAAGGAAAGGCCTGTCCCGTTCGTCGGCGCGCCGTCCCCCGAAGCGATCGCACAGGCCGCCTATGGAAAGCAGCTGAACGACAAGCTGAAGAAAAGCGCCGTTCAGCGCCTTCTGCCCTGCGTCGGGGACGGCGCCAAGCTGCCGCAGGACATCGTGCTCTGCGCGGCCCGGCGCGCCTCCAACCCCGTCGCGCTGGATGACAACGACTACGGAAACACGCTTGCCGTTTCCTGCGCGCTGACCCGGAAATATTACAATGACAAGGAAAATCGGGGAGTTAAAAATATAAAAGATTATAAGGAGAGATGGAAAATGGCACTGGATACCGGGGAGACCGACCGGAATTACCTGTTCGGGCGGGCGCTCGCCTACGCGCAGAAGCTGGAAAGCTACGCCCTCAGCCTCATGGAGGAAAAGCGGAGCACCAACGCGGAGCGGATGCAGGCGGCGTTCAGCCAGCACCCGGCGAGGGTGTGGCGGACGCTGTACCGGTCCCTTGAGCCCTATCTGCAGAAGCTGGGGCCGCGGGGCTCGCGCTATCAGAGCGAACTGAACAAGGTGATTTCCACGCTTGGGATGAAAAATTTCACGAACGAGCCGCTGAACGAAACCTACCTTCTTGGTTACTCCAGCCAGATGGATGCGTTCAACGAAGAAATGCGCAAAGCGGTCAGCCATAAAAACGAGCTTGCCGGAACCGGCGCCGAAGGGGAGGAAAAACAATGAGCATTCTTTCAAACAAAATTGATTTTGCCGTGATCCTGTCCGTCAAAAACGCGAATCCCAACGGGGACCCGCTCAACGGGAACCGCCCGCGCGAAACATACGACGGCTTTGGGGAAATTTCGGATGTCTGCATCAAACGGAAGATCCGCAACCGCCTGCTCGACCTGGGCCAGCCGGTTTTCGTCCAATCCGACGACAAGCGCGCGGACGGCTTTAAAAGCCTGCGGGAGCGCGCGGATTCCGTCGAGGAGCTGAAAAAAGCGGAAAAAGCGAAGGACAGCGAAACGTATGCGAAAATCGCGTGCGAAAAATGGATCGACGTGCGCAGCTTCGGGCAGGTGTTCGCGTTCAAGGGCAGCGACGTTTCGATCGGGGTCCGCGGCCCCGTTTCCGTCCATCCGGCTTTCAGCGTGTCGCCGATCGACATCTCCAGCATCCAGATCACGAAAAGCGTGAACAGCATCACCGGCGACAAGAAATCATCGGACACCATGGGGATGAAGCATACGGTGCCGTTCGGACTGTATGCGTTCTACGGCAGCATCAACTGCCAGCTTGCGGAAAAGACGGGATTTTCCGAGGAGGATGCCGAGCTGATCCACCGGGCGCTGACCTCGCTGTTTGAAAACGACAGCTCCTCCGCCCGGCCCGACGGCAGCATGGAGGTCTGCAAGGTGTACTGGTGGAAGCACAACTGCAAAACCGGGCAGTATCCGTCCGCAAAGGTCCACCGCTCCCTTCACATCGAGCCGGTCTCCGGAAAGAAAGCGCCGAACGGCAACCTGCCCTTCAACATCGAGGATTATTACAGCATTTCGGCCGATCCCCTGGATGGCCTGACCCCGGAAGTCTACGATGGAATATAGCGAAGAGGATTTTCTGAATCTCGCCGGGCTTCAGCACTTCGCGTTCTGCCGAAGGCAGTGGGCGCTCGCTTATGTGGAAATGCAGTGGCTGGAGAATCTGCGGACCGTGCAGGGACATATCCTGCACGACAACGCGCACGACCCGTTTTCCGCCGAAAAGCGCGGGAGCCTGATCATTTCCAGAGGGATGGCGGTCTTTTCCCGGACGCTCGGGGTAAACGGCGTCTGCGACGTCGTCGAATTCCACGCCTCCCCGAACGGCGTGACGCTTTCCGGGCGGGAGGGCCGGTGGCTTCCCGTCCCGGTCGAGTACAAGCGCGGTGCGCCGAAGGAGAGCGACGCCGACCGCCTGCAGCTCTGCTGCCAGGCCATGTGCCTGGAGGAGATGCTGCTGTGCCCCCCGATTCCGAAGGCGTACCTGTATTACGGGGAAACGGCGCGGAGAAGCGCCGTCCCGCTGGATGAGGAGCTGCGCTCGAACGTGCGCGGCATGCTTGCGGAGATGCACGGGCTGTACCGCCGGAAATACACGCCGCGCGTGAAGCCGACAAAAAGCTGCAACGCCTGCTCGCTGAAGGATCTTTGCCTGCCCCGGCTGTACCGTGCCGGCTCTGCGGCGGAATATGTTCGGAAGCGTCTGGAGGAAGCGTCATGAGAATCCTTGGGAATACGCTGTACGTCCTCTCTCCGGAGGCCTATCTGTCCCTGGATGGGGAGAACGCGGTCATCCAGAAAAAAGGGAGCGAGCTCCGCCGGATTCCGCTGCACAATCTGGATGGGATCGTCGCCTTCGGCTACACGGGGGCCAGCCCCGCCCTGATGGGGGCGTGCGCCAAACGCGGGATCGCGCTGACGTTTCTCACCATGCACGGCCATTTTCTGGCCCGGGTGTGCGGGGAGGAACAGGGAAATGTGCTGCTGCGCAAGGAGCAGTACCGCGCATCCGACGATGAGGAAAGGAGCGCGGCGATTGCAAAGGGGATGATTTCCGGAAAGCTGTTCAATTCGCGGTGGGTCCTTGAGCGCGCCGCCCGGGATCACGCCCTGCGCCTGGATACGGAAAAATTAAAACGCGCTTCGGGCTTTCTCTCCGAAGCGTTAAAAAAGCTGCAGCAGGCACAGACGCTGGATGAGATCCGCGGCATCGAGGGAGAAGCGGCCACGCAGTATTTTTCCGTGCTGGATGAGATGATCCTGCAGCAGAAGGATCAATTTTTCTTTCGCACGAGAAACCGGCGCCCGCCCATGGACAACGTCAACGCGCTGGTTTCGTTCGTCTATACCCTGCTTACACACGACGCCGCCTCCGCGCTGGAAACGGCGGGGCTCGATCCCTATGTGGGCTTTCTGCACCGTGACCGACCCGGAAGGCTCTCCCTCGCGCTGGACCTGATGGAAGAGCTCCGGCCCGTTCTGGCGGACCGCTTCGTCCTGACCCTGATCAACACCCGGCAGGTGAACGGCGGCGGCTTCGCCCAAAAAGAGGACGGCGCGGTGCTGATGGACGACGACACCCGCAGGACGGTTCTGACGGCATGGCAGAAAAAGAAGCAGGAAAAAATCACCCATCCCCTGCTCGGCGAAAAAATAGAGTGGGGCCTCGTGCCCTATTCCCAGGCGCTTCTGCTGGCCCGCCGCCTGCGCGGCGACATCGACGCCTATCCGCCGTTTTTGTGGAAGTAGGTGAATGAGTTTGCTGGTTCTGATTACTTACGACGTGAATACGGAAACCGCTGCCGGGAGAAAACGCCTGAGAAAAGTCGCGAAAGTCTGCGTCGACTACGGCCAGCGGGTCCAGAACTCCGTGTTCGAATGCGTCATGGACGCCGCCCTGTGCTGCACGGTGAAGCACAAGCTGGAGCAAATCGCCGACCCGGAAAAGGACAGCCTGCGCTTTTACTACCTCGGCAACCGCTACAAGACAAAAGTGGAACATTTTGGGGCAAAGCCTTCCTTCGACGTGGAAGGACCTTTGATTATCGGATAAAGGATTCGTGCGAACCCGAAGCATACATTCTTCTGCAGGAGCCTTCGCACCGATTTTCATTCTGATTTCGAACCATAAGCCCGATCGGTGCCGAATAAAATTTTCACTTCTTAAATACTCATTTTGTTTTTATTGTAACTTGCTAAAGAATCAGAATTTAATTTGTTTATTTTTGCTGTCGTTCCCCGCGAGGGGAACGTGGATTGAAAT
>ENA-UOOI01001487-UOOI01001487.1-fermentation-metagenome-genome-assembly--contig:-NODE-1487-length-24197-cov-70.397440_pt1 | contig 24197 bp, 21 predicted proteins | sample MGYA00245779_ERZ724027 | MGnify/ENA primary metagenome ERZ724027 (study PRJEB28704, sample SAMN03018318) | fermentation metagenome | biome: anthropogenic terrestrial biome; feature: soil...
GTTCTCTCAGGCGTCGAAAGCTTTGCTTTCGCTTACGCCGTGAGGTTATTATAACATGATGGAAGCAGTGCAGACGCTTTCAAACAGAAAAATTTCAATTCGTCACCGTAGGTTTCCTTATGGCCGGTACGGCCGATAAGATAATCCACGCTTACGCCGTAGAAATCCGCCAGGGCGCACAGAACGCGCGGCGGAATCATCCGCTGGCCGCTTTCATAATAGGCATAGGTGCGCTGCCGCGCCGACTTTTTCCTGCGTGAGATCCGCATCTTCACGCAGTTCGCGGATCCGTTTGTATCTTTTCATTATGATCACCGGTATCAGAAATTTTAGCGGTAAGGCTGTTTATGATCGGTCAGCCCGACTAAATAGTCGATGCTGGTTTTGTAAAATTGCGCGAGCTTTATCATGATGCTCAGGGGCACGTCGCGTTCTCCGCGCTCGTATTTCGAGTATAAGGATTGGTCGCACATGAGGTATTCCGCTACCTGCTGTTGAGTCAGATCATGGTCTTCTCGTAAATCCCGTATCCTTAACCGCATCTCTCATCACCCACAAAAAGTATATAATAGGACGATTAGTCCTATTGACAGATTGGACTATTTGTCCTAAAATAATACGGGGTGATGTCAAATGATAGAGGATCATGAAGAAGTGTATTTGAAAATGTTTCGGGCGGCGGAGCAGGCGGTTAATGTCCTGATCGCGGCGCAGCGGGAGTGTGAGGGGCTTTATCTATCCGATCCCCCGCAGGATTTCAAAATGCTTCCGCTGCCGGCGGAAAACAAAAAAGGCATGGATGAGGAGTGATCCCAAGTCTATCCTTTCCGACCCGCCAAGTCGTTGAACCCAACGATGCTTCTGAGAAACAACTTCAAATTCAACGCTGATAAGAATCCGGAGATATCCCTACCCCCCATCGGGAAGGGATATCTTTCCTTCTCTTTCCTGCAATTTAGGCTTCGTGGGAACACGGAAAGGACTTAATTTTTAACGGGAAAAGTGATATAATACAAACAACTGCAAAAATTGGAGAAATGCTATGAAATTACTGGTGTTAGACGGAAACAGCATCCTGAACCGGGCGTTTTACGGGATCAAGCTCCTCACCACGAAGGATGGCCGGTTCACCAACGGGATCTACGGCTTCCTGACCATGCTGAAGAAGCTGTGCGACGAAGCGGAGCCGGACGGGATCGCGATCGCGTTCGACCGGAGCGAGCCGACGTTCCGCCATAAGGAATACGCGGGCTACAAGGCCCAGCGCAAAGGGATGCCCGACGAGCTGGCGCAGCAGCTTCCGGAACTGAAGGAGCTTCTGCGCCAGATGGGCTACCATCTGCTGGAGTGCGCGGGGTACGAGGCCGACGACATCCTCGGCACGCTGGCGCGCGCCTGCCGCGAGTCGGGCGCGGAGTGCGTCATCGCGACCGGCGACCGCGACAGCCTTCAGCTTGTGGGGGACGGCGTCACCGTGCGCCTTGCGGCCACCAAGTTCGGCCAGCCGCACGTCACGGTGTACGACGAGCAGAAAATACGGGAGGAGTACGGGGTCGCGCCGCCCCAGATGATCGACATCAAGGCGATCCAGGGCGACAGCTCCGACAACATACCGGGCGTTGCGGGCATCGGGCCGAAGGGCGCGGGCGAGCTTGTGCAGAAATACCACGACCTCGACAGCATCTACGAAAATCTGGAAAGCCTCGATATCAAGGAGGGGATGCGCAGAAGGCTGCGGGAGGGGAAGGAAAGCGCCTACCTGAGCCGGGAGCTCGGGACGATTTGCAGCACTGTTCCCATCGATACCGAGCTTTCCCACTACCTTCCCAAAAAGCAGGACCGCGAGGCCGCGGCGCGCCTGATGGCGAAGCTGGAGCTTTTTTCGCTGATCCCGAAATTCGGGCTGGACGCGCCCCCGGAGCGGGCCGGAGCGAAGCAGGACGGCGGGACGCTTTCGGTGGAACGGAAAAAAGACGGCGCCGCGCTGCTGATCCCGCTGGAAGAAGCGGGGCGCGCGGATTTTATCGCCGTCTATGGCGAAAACGGGGTGGAAAAGCTGTGCCTTTCCATGAAAGGAACCGTTTACGTCGTCGATGCGGACAAGGCGTTCCTGCGCGCGCTGTGCGGCAGCGGAAAGATCGTCAAGAACACGCACGACAGCAAGCCGTTTTTTGCCGCGATGGACCGCCTCGGGATTCCGGTGAGGGGGCTGGGGATGGACACCATGCTGGCGGCTTATCTTCTGAACCCATCCTCCTCGGATTACAGCGTCGGCCGCCTTGCGGCGGAATATGAGGTTCCGGCGCCCGCGGATGACGGCGTTTCCGAAGAGGCGCGTGCGGCGGCCGTTCTTCCGCGGCTCGCCGGCCGCCTGACGGCGGAGATCGAAAAGAACGGCCAGAGCAAGCTCCTGACCGAAATCGAGCAGCCGCTCGCGCGCGTGCTCGCGCGCATGGAAGCCGTCGGGTTCGCGGTGGACGCCGCCGGGATCGGGGAGTACGGGAAGAACCTTCAGTACCGCATCACGGAGATCGAGGCCGAAATCTATCAGGCCGTCGGGTACGAATTCAACATCAACTCCCCGAAGCAACTCGGGCAGGCGCTGTTTGCGAAGCTCGGGCTCCATACCGGCAAAAAGACGAAAAGCGGGTACTCCACAAGCGCGCAGGTTCTGGAAAACCTGCGCTACGACCACCCCGCCGTGGAGATGGTGCTGGAATACCGCGCGCTGGCCAAGCTGAAATCCACCTACTGCGACGGCCTTCTGAAGGTCGTCGGCATCGACGGGCGGATCCATTCCAGCTTCAACCAGACCGAAACCCGCACGGGGCGCATCAGCTCCACGGAGCCGAACCTTCAGAACATACCCGTGCGCACGGACCTCGGGCGCGAGATGCGCCGCTTCTTCACGGCCCGGCCGGGCTGGTTCCTGGTGGACGCCGACTATTCGCAGATCGAGCTGCGCGTGCTGGCGCATGTGGCGGACGACAAGAACATGATCGAGGCGTTCCGCAACAACGACGACATCCACCGCATCACGGCGGCGCAGGTGTTCCGCATGCCGGAAGAGATGGTGACCCCCGTCATGCGCAGCCGCGCCAAGGCGGTGAACTTCGGGATCGTGTACGGCATCGGGGCGTTTTCGCTTTCCAAGAATATCGGCGTCACGCGGCACGAGGCCGAGGAATACATCAGGGCGTACCTCGAGCATTACTCCGGGGTGCGCAATTACATGGAAAAAATCGTGGAGCGGGCCAAGGAGCAGGGCTATGTCGAAACCCTGTTCGGCCGCCGCCGCTACCTGCCGGAGCTTTCATCCGGCAACTTCAACCTGCGCTCGTTCGGCGAGCGGGTGGCGCGCAACATGCCCATTCAGGGCACCGCCGCGGACATCATCAAGATCGCGATGATCCGGGTGGATGACCGGCTGAAAAAAGAAAACATGCAGGCCCGCCTGATCCTTCAGGTGCACGACGAGCTGATCGTGGAGGCGCCGGAAAACGAGACGGAGCGGGCGGCGCGGATCCTGACGGAAGAGATGCAGGACACTGTGCACCTTTCGGTGCCGATGGTGGCCGAGGCGAAGATCGGGAAGACCTGGTATGACGCAAAAGAATAAAAGGGAGGCCTGGAAAAATACGCTCTATTTTATCTGCCCCGTGTGCGGCGGGCCGCTTGCCCGCCGGGGAGGAGCCTGTGTGTGCCCGCGCGGGCACAGCTACGACATGGCGTCGGAAGGATATCTCTATCTGCTGCCGCCCAACCAAAAGCATGCGAAGATCCCCGGCGACAGCCGGCAGATGGTCGCCGCGCGCAGGCGCTTTCTGGAAACCGGGAACTACGAGGTCTTCAGCGATGCGCTGAACCGGCTGGTCCTGGAGGCGGTGCGGGGCAAAAAAGAGCCGGCCGTGCTGGATGCCGGGTGCGGCGAGGGCTACTATACCGCCCGCCTGGCGGATTTTCTGGAGCAATCCGGGCTCCGCGCGCGGATCGCCGGGCTGGACATCTCCAAATCCGCGGTGCGGGCCGCCGCGAAGCGGCACGGCGGGCTGGAGTTCGCCGTGGGGAGCAATTTCCATATCCCCGCTTCATCCGGCTCCGCCGACTGCCTGCTGAGCGTCTTCTCCCCGCTCGTTCCGGAGGAATTTTTCCGGGTGCTTCGCCCCGGCGGGACGATGATCCTCGCCGTGCCGGGGCCGAGGCACCTGTTCGGGCTCAAGGAAATTCTTTACGAGGAGCCTTATGAAAACGAATACAAAGACACACAATACGAGGGGTTCGATTTTGAGAAGCGGGTGGATGTCGGCGGCAAAATCGCGATCGACGGGAACAATACGATCCTCGACCTGTTCGCGATGACGCCGTATTACTGGAAAACGCCCGAGGCCGGCTCGGAGCGGCTGAAACAGGCGGATCGGCTGGAAACGGAGATCGGGTTCGGCTTTCTGGTTTACCGCAAAAGACAGGCCGGATGAAATTCAGGATAGGATGGAAAAAGGATGAAGCTTTTGTTTCTGTGCACCGGGAACACCTGCCGCAGCCCCATGGCCAAAGGGATTTTTGAAAAGCTGCTGAAAGAGCGGGGCGTTTCCGGAATCGAGTGCTCCAGCGCGGGGCTTGCCGCGGGGCGGGGGCAGCCGGCCAGCAAAAACGCGGCGCTCGCCTGCCGGGAGATCGGCGTGGACCTGTCAAAGTACCGGTCCCGCCCGCTTTCGCCCGGGCTGCTCGCTCGGACGGACCTGTTCGCCGTCATGACGGAGCTTCAGGCGCGCGCGCTTCAGTCCGTCGGCGTGCCGAAGGAAAAGATCACTGTCCTCGGCGGCGGCGTGCCCGACCCGTTCGGCGGGGACCTCTCCGTTTACCGCGGCTGCCGGGACGCGCTTTCGGACGCCCTGCGGGAACTGCTGGACAAGCTTTGCGGGAAAGGGGATGCCGATGGAGGAAATCCGGATCGTTCCGATGGCGGAAAGCCATCTTGACGCGCTCGCCCAGATCGAAAAGCTCTGCTTTTCCCAGCCGTGGTCGCGCGCCGGGCTCAGGGATGAGCTGACGAACCCCGCCGCCTGTTTTCTCGCGGCGGAGTGCGGCGGAGCGGCCGTCGGATACGCGGGCATGTTCTGCGCGGCGGACGAATGTTATGTCGCGAACGTCGCCGTGCACCCGGATTTCCGGGGCCGGGGCGTCGGGGACCGGCTGCTCCGCGCGCTGGAAGAATCCGCGAAGGAGCGGGGCGGCGCGTTTCTCTCTCTGGAAGTGCGCGAATCGAACCTGCCCGCGCTCGCCCTTTACCGCGGCCATGGGTTTGTACGTGCCGGACTGCGGAAAAATTTTTACCGCGAGCCCGTCGAAAACGCCCTGATCCTGACAAAATATTTTTAGAAAGCGCTGTGTGGCCGATGAAATACTGCGTCGTTTACGGAAGCCCCAGAAAACGGAACACCTACCGTGCGGTACAGGTTCTGAAAGAACGGCTGGAAGCCCTGGGGGAAGCGGAATTCACCGAGCTGTTCCTCCCGCGGGACATGCCGGCCCCCTGCGCCGGATGCTTCGCCTGCTTTGAGAAGGGGGAGGAGAAGTGTCCTCATTTTGAATACGTGGGCCGCGCGGAGCGGGCGATGCTGGAGGCGGACGGCCTGATTTTCGCGACTCCGGTTTATGTGCTGGAAATGTCGGGGCAGATGAAGAGCTTCCTCGACCATTTCGGCTATCTTTTTATGCCTCACCGGCCGCGGTCCGGGATGTTCCGCAAGGCGGCCGCGGTGGTGTCCACCACGGCGGGCGCCGGAACCCGGTACGCCATGAAGGGGATCGCCCGCTCGCTCTCGTTCTGGGGAGTCGGCAGGATTTATCGATGCGGCGTCACGATGTTCGCCGGAAGCTGGGACGAAATGCCGCAGAAAAGGCGGGAGAAATACGAGCGCGCCCTGCGGAAGACCGCGGACAGGCTCTATCGCAGCCTGCAGCGGAAGGATGATCCTTCCTGGAAGGTCAAAGGTTTGTTTTTTATCATGAAATATGCGGTTTTCCACGCCGCCGAAAACCCCCTCGACCAGGGATACTGGCGGGAGCAGGGCTGGGTCGGCGGCGGGAAGCCCTGGAAACAGAGTAAGGGGAAATAACAGAAAAATGCGTATTTTGGGAATTGAAAGCTCCTGTGACGAAACCGCCGCCGCGGTGGTGGAGGACGGCAGGCGGATCCTTTCGTCCGTCGTCGCGTCGCAGGTGGAGGAGCACCGCCTTTACGGCGGCGTCGTGCCGGAGATCGCCTCCCGGCGCCATTCCGAGGCGATCGTCGGGGTGGTGGAGCGGGCGCTCGAAGACGCCGGCATCGGGCTGGGCGGCCTCAGTGCGATCGCCGTGACCGCCGCGCCGGGCCTGATCGGCGCGCTGCTGGTGGGGGTCAACTTCGCGAAGGGGCTCAGCTTCTCCTCCGGGATCCCGCTCGTGCCGGTCCATCACCTGCGCTCGCACATCGCGGCGAATTATCTCACGTCGACCGAGCTGGAGCCGCCGTTCCTCTGCCTTGTCGTTTCCGGCGGGCACACCCATCTTGTGCGGGTGAAGGGCTACACGGAGTTCGAGGTGATCGGCTGCACCAGGGACGACGCCGCGGGCGAGGCGTTCGACAAGGCCGCGCGCGCGATGGGGATGCCGTACCCCGGCGGGGTGTTTCTGGACCGCGCCGCGCAGGGCGGGGACCCGAAGGCGTTCGCCCTGCCGCGCCCCTCGGTGGACGGCGCGCCGTACGATTTCAGCTTTTCGGGGCTCAAGACCTCCGTCATCAACCTGATCCACAACGCGAAGCAGAAGGGGCTGACGCTCCGCACGGAAGATCTGGCCGCTTCGTTCCGCGCCGCCGTGGTGGACTGCCTGGCGCGCAATACCATAGGCGCGATGAGGGAGACGAACTCAAAAAAGCTCGTCATCGCGGGCGGGGTTTCCGCCAACTCGCTGCTGCGCAGCCGCCTTTCCGGGGAGTGCGCGGAAAACGGATGGAGCTTTTACCGCCCCGAGCTTTCCCTTTGCGGCGACAACGCGGCCATGGTCGCGTCGCAGGGGTATTACGAGTTCCTCGCGGGGAACACGGCGGGGATGGCCCTGAACGCCCGCGCCTCCATGCCCATCGAAAATTGTTTTTAAAATCGGCGATTTTTGCAGGATTCCGGACCTTGCAATATGGAATCGGCCCTTTGTGTTGGAATTTTAACAATTTGGCAATTGATTCCTAAAATCAGATGGATTATAATAAAAATACTGTATAATGGCCATAAGGCCGGAAGGAGAACAAGAATGACAAACAACAGATCGGTATTGAACTGGATCGAAGAGATGAAAAAGCTTGTCAGCCCCGATCAGGTCGTTTGGATCGACGGGTCCGAAGGACAGCGGGAGCAGCTGCGCGCCGAGGCATGCTCCACGGGCGAGCTGATCAAACTGAATCAGGAAAAGCTGCCGGGCTGCTATTTGCACCGCACCGCTGTCAACGACGTGGCGCGCGTGGAGGACAGAACCTTCATCTGCTCCAGAAAAGAAGAGGATGCCGGCCCGACCAACCACTGGATGGAACCGCAGAAGGCCTACAAAATGCTGTACGACATCGCGCGGGGCAGCTACAGGGGCCGCACCATGTATGTCATTCCCTATTCCATGGGTCCTGTCGGCTCGCCGCTTTCCAAAATAGGCGTCGAGCTGACCGACTCGATTTACGTCGTGCTCAACATGTCGATCATGACGCGCGTCGGCCAAGCCGTGTGGGACACCCTGGGCGACAACCCGGAGTGGGTGCGCGGGCTGCACTGCAAGTGCGACATCGACGCCGAAAAACGGTACATCTGCCACTTCCCGGAGGACAACACCATCATCTCCGTCAACTCCGGCTACGGCGGGAACGTGCTGCTCGGCAAAAAGTGCTTTGCGCTGCGCATCGCCTCCTACCTCGGCAAGACCCAGGGCTGGATGGCGGAACATATGCTGATCCTCGGGATCGAGAACCCGCAGGGCAAAGTCACCTATGTGGCCGCGGCGTTCCCGTCCGCATGCGGCAAGACCAACCTGGCCATGCTGATCCCGCCGGAAGCCTACCGCAGGAAGGGCTATCGGGTATGGACGGTGGGCGACGACATCGCGTGGATGCGCCCCGGCAAGGACGGCAGGCTGTACGCGATCAACCCCGAAAACGGCTTCTTCGGCGTCGCGCCCGGCACCAACGCCAAATCCAACCCCAACGCGCTGGCTTCGACCCGCCAGGGCACGATTTTCACGAACGTTGCGGAGAATCTGGACGACAAGACCGTCTGGTGGGAGGGCCTGGACAAGAATCCGCCGAAGCATGCGCTGAACTGGAAGGGCGAGCCCTGGGACGGCACCACATCCAAGGAAAAGGGTGCGCATCCCAACAGCCGCTTCACCGCGCCGGCCAAGAACTGCCCGTGCGTCAGCCCCGAGTTTGACAAGGGGGAGGGCGTGCCGATTTCCGCCATCATCTTCGGCGGCCGCCGCGCGCAGACGACCCCGCTCGTGTATCAGTCCCGCGACTGGAGCAACGGCGTGTTCGTAGGCTCGATCATGGCTTCCGAAACGACCGCCGCCGCGACCGGCGCGGTCGGCGTGGTGCGCCGCGACCCCATGGCCATGCTGCCGTTCTGCGGCTACCATATGGGCGACTACTTCGCCCACTGGTTCGAGATGGGCAGAATCCTGGGCGACAAGGCGCCGAAGATCTTCAACGTCAACTGGTTCCGCCTGGACGAAAACGGAAACTTCATCTGGCCGGGCTTCGGCGACAACCTGCGCGTGCTCGAATGGATCATCAACCGCTGCGCCGGCAAGGCGGACGCGGTCGAAACCCCGATTGGCTATGTGCCGAAGGCCGAGGACATCAATCTGGAAGGGCTGGACCTCAGCCTTGACACCCTGAAGGGGATTCTCGAGGTCGACAAGGCCAAATGGACCAAAGAGGCCGAGGGCATCGAGGAATTCTACCACAAATTCGGCGATAAGCTCCCGAAGGAGCTGCGCGATCAGCTGAATACCCTGAAGAAGAACCTTCAATAATCTGCTTTCTGCTTTTATCGGAGGAAAATACGGGAAAATGGCGCGGAGCCGGAAAGCTCCGCGCTTTTTCACGCCTTTTTCGGCCCTGTAAAGAACGGGCGGCGCCTGAAATCGAAGAGGGAAAATGACGCCTTGTGCCGCAGTTCCGTCAGAAAACGCCCCAAAATACGGAAAAAGAAGCGCGGATAAGCGGATATTTGAAAAAAAGTATGAATAAACTGTTTCAAAAATGAAAAGTTTGTATAAATAAGATATTGATTTCCGCCTGTGAAATCCTTATACTAAACATTGTATTTGTGATGAAACCCGGCAGGAAACTTGTCGGGCACTATTTTTTAGGAGGCACGAAACATATGGCAGAACAACCAAAGTCTGCGTTTCACCCCAAAGGAGACTTTTTTGATCTCAAGGGCAACGGCACCGATGTGCGCACGGAAGTGATAGCGGGCGTCACCACCTTCTTTACGATGGTTTACATCATCATGGTGAACCCGAACATGCTTTCCCAGACGGGGATGCCATGGGGGGCGGTATTCCTCGCCACCATCATCGCTTCAGTGATCGGGACCCTCGTAATGGGCTTGTTCGCCAACGTGCCCTATGCCCAGGCGCCGGGCATGGGGCTGAACGCATTTTTCGTCTTTACAGTCTGTTTCGGGCTGGGCTACACCTGGAAACAGGCGCTTGCCATGGTTTTCCTCTGCGGTATTCTCAATATCCTCATTACCGTGACGAAGATCCGCAAGATGATCATCAAGGCGATTCCGGTCAGCCTTCAGCATGCGATCGGCGGCGGCATCGGCGCGTTCATCGCCTATATCGGCGTCAAAAAGTGCGGCCTGCTCGTCTTTACCTCCGACCCCGGCCAGAACGTGGTCTTGAAAGGCGGCACAGTGGTCGCAAACTCCAGCATCGTCCCGGCGATCGTCGAGTTCAACACGCCGGCCGTTCTGCTGGCGGTGTTCGGGATTATCCTGACGGTGATCCTGATCGTGCGGAACGTCAAAGGCGCGATCCTGATCGGCATCGCGGTCACGGCGGTTCTCGGGATCCCGTTCGGCCTTACCACCATGGGAAATTCCGTCAGCTTTTCCGACGCGTTTTCCCAGCTTCCCCAAACCTTCGGCGCGGCGTTCAGCGCGGAGGGCATGGGCTCGCTGTTCAGTGATCTTTCGAAGCTTCCGCTTGTCCTGATGACGATCTTCGCGTTCAGTCTTTCCGATACGTTCGATACGATCGGAACCTTCATCGGTACGGGCCGCAAGACCGGGATTTTCTCGATGGAGGACGAGCTGGCGCTGAGCAGCAACAGCGGCTTTCAATCCAAAATGGACCGCGCCCTGTTCGCAGACGCCACCGCCACCTCGATCGGCGCGATCTTCGGCACCTCCAACACCACCACTTATGTGGAAAGCGCGGCCGGAATCAGCGTTGGCGGGCGCACCGGGCTGACCAGCGTGGTCACGGCGATCCTGTTTATCATCAGCGCGTTCTTCGCGCCCGTCATCAGCGCGATTCCGGATGCGGCGATCGCCCCGGCGTTGATCATCGTCGGCGTCATGATGCTCAGCTCTTTCAAGGACATCAAGTGGGAATCCATGGAGGACGCGATCCCCGGCTTCTTCGCCGGCATCTTCATGGCGTACTGCTACAGCATTTCCTACGGCATCGCGGCCGGTTTCCTGTTTTACTGCATCATCAAGATCGTGCGCGGCAAAGCGAAGGAAATCCATCCCATCCTCTGGGTGGCTACCGCTCTGTTCGTGCTGAATTTTATCATTCTCGCAATCCTCTGATCCGATTTGGTTCATCCTTTTTGGCGGGCGGCTTTTATGGCCGCCCGCTTTTTTGTGAAGCAGGGCCCCGCCGCTTTTTTTCGCGGCGGGGCCCTGCTGATCTTATAAAAGGTGTTTATTTTGCGGCGGCTTCGTTTTTCCGCAGGTATTTTGCGGCCTGCGTTCCGGCCTGCGCGCCTTCGTAAACGGCTTTCGCAATCTGGAGCATGCCGCCGGTGCAGTCCCCGGCGGCGAACAGGCCGGGCACGGTGGTCGCCATGTTCTCATCCACGACGATTCTGCCGTTTTCCGTCGCCGCGCCCACCTTGCGCGCGAGCTCGGTGCTTCCCGCGACGCCGAGCGCCACGAACAGCCCCGCGGCCTGCAGCTCGGTGCCATCCCGGAACACGACACGCTGCAGCGAGCGGTCGCCTTCCAGCGACGCGATTTCGTTCCGGCATACCTTCAGGGGCTCCGGGATTTCCGTCTGCGGTTCGCCGCCGTTTGTCAGCAGAGTGACGGAGCGCGAGGTGGGGAGAAGCTCCATCGCCTCGTGCACGGCATAGTCGCCGCCGCCCAGCACCGCCACATCCTTTCCGCGGTAGAAAAAGGCGTCGCATACCGCGCAGTAGCTGACGCCGTGCCCTTCGAGCTCCTTCAGGCCAGGGAGCCTCGGCGACGTGCGGGATGAGCCGGTCGCCAGAACGACGCTGCCGGCCTTGTATTCCCCTTTTTTCGTCTGGACATTCAGGGAGCCGTCGTAGGTGATCCCCAGAACCTCGTCCGCCACCAGCTCCACGCCGAGACGCTCGGCCTGCCTGATGCCGGTGCAGAGCAGGTCCTCCCCCGAAACGGGCTGTTCAAATCCGTAATAATTCTCTATCTTTTTGACCTTTCCAAGCGCCCCGTCGTCCCGGCCGACGACCGTTGTGGGAATGCCCGCGCGGATCAGGTACAGCGCGGCGGAAATTCCGGCCGGCCCTTTTCCGATAATCACAGCGTTTGACATTGCTTTTCCTCGCTTTCCAGTTCCATCTTTTATAACAGGATCACAAAGCGGCGTACGCCGCTTTGCCGCGGTTTCACCGCGGATCATGCTTCCATGAAGTCATTATAACATGATTGCAAGCAGAGCAGCTATTTTTGCGCGGTAAAATTTCCGACCCTGCAAAGCTTATCATGCTTCCATGTTCTCTCAGGCGTCGGAAGCTTTGCTTCCGCTCACACCGTGAGGTTATCTATAACATGCCGCGAAGCGGCATGTTTCCATGTTCTCTCAGGCGTCGGAAGCTTTGCTTCCGCTCACATCGTGAGGTTATCTATAACATGCCGCGAAGCGGCATGTTTCAATGTTCTCTCAGGCGTCGGAAGCTTTGCTTCCGCTTACGCCGTGAGGTTATTATAACATAAAAGTCAAAATGCTTCCCTCTTCTGAGAAATTTTGTCAAAATCACTGCGGGGTCTTTATTTTTATAAAGATATTTTTTCTTTTTCGTTTTTAGGAGAAAATTCTTCTAATCACTACTTCGCCCCTCAGGCCGGGGCGGGCCCATACTTTCTTGCAAGAAGAAAGTATGCAAAGACTTGCCAAAGGCTCTGCCTTTGGGAACCGCGCTACCCGGAAGCCCGGGGTAACGCGCCTTTGAATCGAACTACAGCGCACTCGCTGAAGGGCGCGGCGCGCTGTAGTTCGGCGGCGCTGTCTCAAGCTGAGAGCGTTTTTCGCCACCCGGAAGTTAGGAGTAACGCGCCTTAGAATCGGACAACGACGCACTCGCTGAAGGGCGCGGCGCGCCGTTGTCCGGCGGCGCTGTCTGAAGCCGAGAGCATTTTTGTTCGGCAACTTGCTGAAATTTGCCGAACAGACTACGCAAGGGCAGCGAGGTGCTGTTATAAATCCGCGTTTCCTTTTGGCGGCTTAGCGAACCGATTCAATCTCACTCAACTACCGAAAGCGCCACTGCAAGGCGGCGCGGCCTGTGCGCCGGCTTGTCTTTGGCGCGATTCGCTCGGCTTCCTCTGTGGGCGTCCCCAGTTTCCAAAGGCGGAGCCTTTGTGTCGTTGAGAAGGGGACCAGGGGGAGAGAATCGAAACTCTCCCCCGGAAGGCCTTTGCCTACTTTCGTCCTTCCACGAAAGTAGGTGCCCGCCCCGGCATGAGGGGCGAAGTAAAAATTTGATGAATCAAAATTAAAATCGATCTCAATTGAAAATAAAACAAAACTTATTTTAACAGCAGAATTTGCTTATCTTTTAATTTTAGTTTTTTACTTTGATCTTTATCTTTAAAAAAAGTATTTATTTTTTCGTTTTAGAAGAGAGATTCATCTAGTCACTACTTCGCCCCTCAGGTCGGGGCGGGCCCATACTTTCTTGCGAGAAGAAAGTATGCAAAGACTCGCCAAAGGCTCCGCCTTTGGGAACCGCGCCGCCCGGAAGCCCGGGGTAACGCGCTTTGAATCGGACAACGACGCACTCGCTGAAGGGCGCGGCGCGCCGTTGTCCGGCGGCGCGATCTTGAGCTAAGAGCATTTGCTGTTCGGCAGCTTGCTGAAAGTTAGCAGCTAACCTTATGTAAGGTTTGAAATCACGCTGTCCGGCGGAAAATACTGGCTTTTCTGTGCCGGATGATATATAATATTTTCCAGCAGCAAACGGAAACCGGCAGGGCGATTTGCGGCCGGGATTCCGGGACAGGGGGGAATCCGCCATATCGAATCGAATGCCCGTGCTGTTCATCGGCCACGACTCGCCGATGAACGCGCTCGAAAACAATACCTACACGGAAAACTGGAAAAGGGTGGGACGTGAAATACCGCGTCCGAAAGCGATCCTGGCGGTTTCGGCGCACTGGTATACGGACGGCACCCGCGTCACAGACGCGGAAAAGCCGAAAATGGTCTATGATATGTACGGATCTCCACCGGAGCTTTACCGGGTCGGCTGCCCCGCGCTCCCCGCTGCTTTCTGTGCTCGGGGCGTCGGAAGAGAGCGACGTCCTGACCGTTTTCAATGATTCCTGTGTGATGGGCGCGCTGTCCATGACCTGTTATTTATTTCAGGAAAAAATCCCGGCTGAACCGGAACATCAAAGAAAGGGGAATTGATTTCAATGGATTCTATCAAAATTGCCGGTTTTACGGGGAGCCTTCGCAAGGGCTCCTACAACAAGGCGGCCCTCCGCGCCGCAGGGGAACTGCTTCCGCAGGGGGCGTCCCTCGAGATTCTGGATCTTTCCCGGATCCCTTTTTTCAACGAGGATCTGGAGCACGGGGAGCTTCCCGCGCCGGTCGTTGAATTCAAGAAAAAGGTGGCCGGGGCGGATGCCCTTCTGATTTCGACGCCGGAATACAACTATTCCATTCCTCCGGTGCTGAAAAACGCGCTGGACTGGGCTTCCCGCGACCAGACGCACCCGCTTTCCGGCAAGCCGCTCGCGATCATGAGCGTGTCCCCCAGCCTGCTGGGCGGCGCCCGCGTCCAGTACCACCTGCGTCAGGTGTGCGTGGTGCTGAACCTGGAGGTGCTCAATCAGCCGGAGGTCTTCATCGGCCTTGCGGCCGGTAAATTCAGCGCCGACGGAAAGCTCACCGACGAAGAGACCCGCAGCCGGATCGCGGAGTTGATTCAAGCGCTCGTCGATCAGGCGCGCAAGCTGAAAAAATAAGATATTTCAAGCGGAACAACCCGGAGGCCTCGTGAAGCTTCCGGGTTTTCTTATGGCCTTTCGGTTATTCGAGTGTATTTTTGGGAAAATAACCGCGAGGTGATTCCAATTGAGTTCCATCTGGAGTGCTGAAACCAAATTGCCGGAATTCGCGCCGCTTTCCGGCTGCAAAACGGCGGATGTAGCCGTCATCGGCGGCGGAGCCGCGGGAATCCTGACCGCGTATCTGCTGGGCCTTCAGGGCGCGTCGGCCGTCGTGCTGGAAGCGGACCGGATTTTGAGCGGTGCGACCAAAAATACGACGGCCAAAATCACCGCCCAGCACGGCCTGATTTATTCCCGGCTGATCCGGAAATTCGGGCTGGATTTCGCGCAGGGCTACGCGCAGGCCAACCGCGACGCGATTGCAAAATACGCGGAGCTGGTCAGACAGAATCAGATCGGCTGCGATTTTCAGGAATGCGCCGCCTTTTGCTACGACAGGGAAAACCCGGAAGAAATCGAACGGGAAACAAGGGACGCCGAGCGGCTCGGCTTTTCCGCCTTGTTCACGAAGCAGACCGAGCTGCCGTTTCCCGTAGCGGGCGCCGTGCGGTTCGGGGGCCAGGCCCGGTTCCAGCCGCTGGCCTTTTTCGGAGTCCTTGCCCGGGGCCTGACCGTTTTCGAGCACACAAGGGCGCGGTCCATCGAAAACGGCTGCGTCATGACGGACCGCGGCAGGGTCGATGCCCCCCATATCGTCGTTGCCACGCATTTTCCGTTTCTCGACCGGCCGGGCTACTATTTCGTGCGCATGTATCAGCAGCGCTCCTATGTGCTGGCGCTGGAAAACGCTGCGGAGCTTTCCGATGTGTACCTCGATGCAAAGGATGGCGGCCTTTCCTTCCGGGGATTCCGGAACCTGCTGCTTTTGGGCGGTGGGGGGCACCGCTGCGGAAAATTCCGGGAGGGATGCGGGTACGCGCCCCTGCGGCTCGCGGCGCGGGAATACTATCCCCAAAGCCGGGAACTGTTCCACTGGTCCGCCCAGGACTGCATGACGGCGGACGGTGTGCCGTATGCCGGCCGGTATTCCTCCGTCCTTCCGGGCGTGTATGTCGCCACGGGATTCCAGAAATGGGGAATGACCGGCTCCATGGCCGCCGCGATGCTTCTTTCGGATGAGCTGTGCGGGAAAGCGAGCCCTTACGCGCAGGTGTTTTCCCCGCAGCGCTTTTTCCCCGCGGCCTGTGCGGCGGGGTTCGCGTCGAACGGGGCGCACGCCGTTGCGGGAATCGCGAAGCGTATTTTCTACCTGCCGGCGGGCGGTCCGGAAAAAATTGGGAAAGGCCGGGCCGGAGTGGTGCAGGATCAAGGGGAAAAGACGGGGATCTATCGGGATGAAGAGGGGAATGCCTTCGCGGTTACGACAAAATGCCCCCACCTGGGGTGCGAGCTTTCCTGGAACCCCGATGAAAAATCGTGGGACTGCCCCTGCCACGGCTCCCGCTTCGACTTCCGGGGCAATCTGATCGACAATCCCGCGGGGAAGGGGATTTCCCGTAAAACGCCGGAAGCGGCGGAAGAGGATGCGGAGAATCAATCTTTTTAAACCTGCTTGAAAGAGGCGGAAGGGATGCCATCCGGCATTTCTTCCGCCTTTTTTGCGTATCGAATCAAAATCTTTGCGCACAGCCCTTGACAAACTTTCCTCAATGATTCATCCTTGGAAAGAAAGCCGTTTTTGTTCCACCCAAAAGGCGGAAGGCAGCCGCGAAACGGCAAAAGGAGCTGATTTTGTTGAGGATTGATCCATCGAGAGCGCTGAAGGAATTTTCGGCGCTCGTATCGATTGACAGCCCGTCGTTCGGGGAGAAGCAGATGGGGGACTATCTGAAAAAGGAACTCGCTTCGCTCGGCCTTTCCGTTCAGCAGGACCGCGCGGGGGATCGGATACACGGGAACTGTGGGAATATCCATGCGTTTCTGGAAGGGACCGCCGAAGGGGAGCCTCTTCTGTTCTGCGCCCACATGGACACCGTGGAGCCCTCGCGCGGCAAGCGTGCGGTCGTTTCGGAGGACGGAACCGTCACGAGCGATGGGAAAACCGTGCTCGGCGCCGACGACTGCGCGGGGCTCGCGGCGATTCTGGAAGCGCTGAGGACCCTGCGTGAGAAAAAGCTTCCCCACCGCCCGGTGGAGGTGCTGTTCACTGTGGCCGAGGAGCCTTACTGCCGCGGCGCCGAACAGTTCGATTTTTCCACGCTCCGCTCCAGAGAAGCCTATGTTCTGGATCTTGCCGGGCCGGTCGGGGGCGCCGCCTACGGGGCGCCGACGATCCTGTCGTTCACGGCGGAGGTTCTCGGGAAGACGGCTCACGCCGGGTTTGCCCCGCAGGACGGGATCCACGCGATCGCCGCTGCCGCTGCTGCCGTCAATCAGCTGCGCATGGGTCGCGTCGACCCGGACACGACGCTGAATGTCGGCACGATTTCCGGGGGCACCGCCACCAATATCGTACCGGACCGCTGCATCGCCACCGGCGAGATCCGCAGCTACTCGCACAAAAAGGCCCTGGAACAGGCGGAGCTGGTCAAAAAGGCCTTTGAGGACTGTGCCCGGGAGATCGGCGCGTCCGTGAAATTCGAATCCCTCTGCGGATGCGAGGCTTATGAAACCCCCACCGGCCATCCGGTGGTCCTGCGGTTCCGGCAGGCCTGCGCCCGGCTGGGGCTCCCCGTCTCGCTGGAAAAGACGTTCGGGGGCAGCGACAACAACCATCTGGCGAAACACGGGATCGCCGGGATTGTCATCGCCACCGCGATGAACCGGTGCCATTCCTGCGAAGAATATACCACGGCGCAGGAGCTGGGCCGTGCCGCGGAACTGACGCTCTGCCTGATGACGGAATAGCAAAAGGGCGGTGGAATAATAATGAAAAATCCGCTGAGCTACCAGACGACCGAATACGACTGCGGCCCCACCACCATGATCAACGCCATCCGCTATCTGTTCCAGCGGGAAGAGATTCCTCCGGATGTCGTGAAATCCATCATGCTCTACTGTCTGGATTCCTATAACGACAAGGGGGAGTCCGGGAAAAGCGGCACCTCGGGCATGGCGATGATGTTCCTGAGCAACTGGCTGAACCAGTTCGGCAGAGTAAAGGGGTTCCCCATCCGGTGTGAATTTCTGACGGGGCGCGAAGTATCCTTCGGCCCGAACAGCCGGATCGTTTCCGGGCTTCAGCAGGGCGGCGCGGTGGTGCTCCGCGTCCGGTACCAGTGCTGGCACTATGTGCTGCTGACCGGGGTGCGGGAACAGTCCTTTTTTCTGTTCGACCCCTATTACCGCAGGAACCCTTTCAAAGCGGAGGGCATCGAGATGATCCGGAATATGCCGGCGGAACGGAACCGGAAGGTTTCCATCCGCCTGATGGAAAGCGAAGGGAAAGGCTATTACGCCGCGGGCCCGGTGGATGGAAGGGAAGCCGTGATCCTGTTCAACCGCCGGACGCAGAAAACGCCTGCCGATACCATCGAATATTTTATCTGACGATTCGCCTATGGCAATTCCGCTTATGATTGCGAACCTGCCTGAAATTTTTGATCAAGTTTTTCGCGCATCCCCTGTCGTACTTAATTCCCGTGTTGGGATCTCCCTTCCCGGGTGCTTCTGCTCGGTTTACGATTCGGGCAGGGAGTACCGCCTTGCGACTTACACGGGCGCCCGCGCGGATATCCGGCAAAGTGACTGCCTTTTGCTGTCGCAGGGAAAGTGCCGCTTCCGGGCGGAGCTTCTGCGGGGAGGGAAACAGCCGCTTCTTGCGCCCGCCGGCGGGGACATGACGCGCATCGTCTGCGAGAGCGCCGTATGCACCGTGCGCTACCGCTTTTCCGCCGGCGGCGGAGCCGGCTTTGACCTGACCGCCGACTTTGCGAGCTTTGAATCCGCCTTTCAGCCGTAGGCTCGTTCCAGGAATATCCGGTCTTGCCGCAGCCGTGCCGGTTTCGGCAATTTTACCCGCCGCCGGTATTGGTTCCGCCTGGGGGATGCTTTCCGGCTGAAAATAATCCAGGATGATTTCCTGCTCGGGATGCAGGAAATCGGACTTCAATCACCTTTCAGGCAAAACAAAAAGCAGCTTTCGAGCTGCTTTTTGCCTTTTCTTATGAGATTGGGAAATGTTACTGCCTTTCCGTCAGGCAATTCTGTGAATGGACCACACGATCCCGCCCGCGTCGGCGCCGCCCAGATTTAAGGCGATGGTCAGGCCGTCGTCGACATAGAACAATCCGATGACGTCCCCCGCCGTCAGCTCGACGTCGCCGGCCAAATTGACGGTGCCGTTGCCCAGGATCGCTCTCAGCTGGAGCAGGAGGGCTACGTTGACGTTGAGCAGCGGGAACAGGCCGCTTATCAGATCATCCGCTGCAGGCGATGTCCTGCGGACAACGAAAGAGGGGTTGGAAGCGTTGATCGCCACGCTGATCGCCGCGGTGGTGGAATAGTTGATCGTGGCCTTGATCGAATACCTTCCGGTTTCCGGAACCGTAAAGTTTCCCGTCGCGGCGTCGAAATTGGGGTCGCCGTAATAGGGGGCGTCCACCGTCCAGTCCGTAAGCTGTGTGCCTGTCGACACTTCCAATGCGGTTTTGAAAGCGGAAAATCCGTCTTCGCCCACGGCCGGGCCTGTGGGCCCGGTTGCCCCCGTTTCACCGGTTGGACCCGTGAGACCGGTGGGGCCTGTGGGGCCTTCGGGTCCGGTTGGCCCTGTCGCCCCTGTTTCACCGGTCGGCCCGGTCGGCCCGGTCGCACCCGTTTCGCCTGTCGGACCGGTGGGACCAGTCGGGCCGGTGGGGCCTGTGGGGCCGGTCTGGGCATCGTCATTTCCGATCACGGCCAGAGCCGCCTTTACCGGGACCGTGCTGGAATAGAAAATCGTCTCGTTGTTATTTCTTAACGTAACAGTGATAGGCGCTGTTTCTACCTCTATGACGCCGACGCCGACCACCTCTCCCGTTTTGAGCGGGGAATTGCCGACGCTCACGTCGCCCTGAGAGGAAACCAGCGTGAAGCCGGCCCCCGTGGCGGAGAGGGAGTTCTGTGTCGCCGCCCACCAGTCAAATTCATATCGGCCTGCATCCTGCAGGGTGATAACGCCGGTGGCGCTGTCATAGCTGATGCTGCCTGCCGAAACGACTGTGGAATCAAAGATCACGTTTGCGCCTGTACCAATGGAACCTGCTGCCAAGCGTTCCAGTTGCAATATACTCAATGGATACACCTCTTAATCGTTGTGATGGTATACACTGATATATTATGTGAATTGCCGCGGCTTGTTGTTACCAAGATACGGCATAATCCAGCGGCCAAAGAAGCCGAAGGCCGAAATGGAATGATCATGATCGATTGATTTCACGGTGTGGAAGGAGTACTATTGATATACCGGAAAATACAGGAGGCAATGAGGATGCTGATCGATCTTGCTTTGAAAATCACGCCAAGAATGCTGACGGATGCACAGGGAAGCGAGAAGGAAAGCCTTGTATTGGGGCCGCCGGGGCAGTATGATCCCTTTTTGAAGGGAGATACTATTTTAAAATCGATGATCTCAAAAGAGGAGGCGCCGCATGTTGGCAAAGAAGCCCAATCACTTGATAAACGAAAAGTCGCCGTACCTTCTGGAACACGCTTATAATCCGGTGGACTGGTACCCCTGGGGAACCGAGGCGTTCGAGCGGGCGAAAAAAGAGGATAAGCCGGTTTTCCTGAGCATCGGCTATTCCGCCTGCCACTGGTGCCACGTGATGGAGCGCGAATGCTTTGAGGATGAGGATGTCGCGGAGATTCTGAACCGGTCCTTCGTCGCGGTCAAGGTGGACCGCGAGGAGCGCCCCGACGTGGATGCGGTTTATATGGATGTCTGCCAGGCGATGACGGGCTCGGGCGGATGGCCGATGACGATCCTCATGACGCCGGAGCAGAAGCCGTTTTTTGCGGCCACCTATCTTCCGAAGGAAGGGGACGGTCGGCTCTACGGCCTGATGGATGTGCTGGGTGCCATCGAGATGCAGTGGCAGCAGGATAAGGACCAGCTTGTCGAATCCGGGCAGAAGGTCGCGGATTTTCTGCTGGACCGCCGGGAGAATGCGCCGGCAAAGCGGGAGGAAGACCTTCTGCGCGAGGCGCGGGAGTATTTCGGCCATCAGTTCGACAGGGAATACGGCGGCTTCGGGACCGCCCCCAAATTTCCCGCCGCGCACAATCTGATCTTCCTTCTGCGGTACGGGGCCGTGAAACGGGACTCAGAGGCGGTGGATATGGCCGCGCAGACGCTGGAGCACATGTACCGGGGCGGCCTGTTCGACCATGTGGGCTTCGGATTTTCCCGCTATTCCACCGACCGGAAGTGGCTGATCCCCCATTTTGAAAAAATGCTTTACGACAACGCGCTGCTTGCGATGGCTCTTCTGGAAGCGGGCAAATTCACCGGAAACGACCTGTTTTACCGCGTGGCGCGCCGCACGCTTTTGTACCTTCAGCGGGAGATGACCGGGAAGGAGGGCGGCTTTTTCTGCTCGCAGGATGCCGACAGCGAGGGCGTGGAAGGAAAATATTATGTCTTTTCGCCCGAAGAGATGATCCATGTGTTCGGCGAGCAGGACGGAGCCCGCTTCAACTCGTATTTCGGCCTGACGCGCGACGGGAATTACCGGGGGATGAACATCCCGAACCGGATCCATGCGCAGCGGGCGGATGAGCTTGACCCGCAGATGGAAGAGATCGTGCGGAAGGTTTACGAATACCGCCTGCAGCGGTTCCCCCTGAACCGGGACGACAAGGTCCTCACTTCCTGGAACGCGCTTGCAGCCGCGGCGTTCGCCATGGCGTACCGCGTGCTGGGGGACGCCGGCTTCCTGGAAACGGCGGAAAAGGCCATGCGGTTCGCACGGGAGCGCCTGACAAAGCCCGACGGAAGCCTGATGGTGCGCTGGCGCGACGGGGAGGCGAAGGGAGAGGGATTCTTCGACGATTACGCTTACACGGCTTTCGCGTACCTTCTGCTTTACGACGCGACGCTGTCGGCCGAGCACCTGCAGCGCGCGCTCGGCTGCTGCGCCCAAATCGACGCGCGCTTTGCCGATGAGGAAAACGGCGGATATTTTCTGTACGGGAAGGATTCCGAGCAGCTGATCGTCCGGCCCAAAGAGGTTTTCGACAGCGCGTTCCCATCCGGAAATTCGGTTGCCGGGTATGTGATGATCCGCCTTTCGGAGCTGACGGGCGACGAAGGGATGCGGAAAAAGGCGCTCCGCCAGCTTTCGTTCCTGTCGGGCGCCGTTTCGGATTTCCCGGGCGGCGCGTCGTTCGCCCTGACGGCCATGATGCGGAAGCTTTCTCCCGGCGCGCAGGCGGTCTGTGCGGCGCGGGATGAGGAGGACGCGCGGCGGTTTCTGGAGTTTGTGCGCACTGGCCTGCCGCTCGGCGCCTGCGTCCTGCTGAAGACCCCGGAAAACGGCGGCCTTTTGGGAAAGATCGCCCCCTTTACGCGGGAGTACGGCCTGAAAGACGGGCAAACCGCCTATTATCTTTGCAGGAACCGCACCTGCTCCGCTCCCGTTTCAAATCTGGAGCAGTTCCGCAGGATGTGTGCGGTGCTTTGAGCCTCCCCCGCGCATAAAGCCGCCCGGGGAGCGGGATACTACCCGCGAGGTGATTTTCTATGGCAAAAGCCGGAATGCGACGCCCGGACCCGAAAGAGCCGCACGGGACGGAGAGCAACCATAAAAGCCACTTCCCGAAAAACGACGTGCCGCCGGTCCCGGAGCTTCAGGGGAAGGCAAAGCACGCGGGGGAAAAGGCAAAACCCATCACGGAAAAATAAACGGATCGCCTGCCGGTTTCCTTCCGGCAGGTGATTTTTTTGTTCCTTTGTGCTATAATAACCTCACGGTGCAAGCGGAAGCAAAGCTTCCGACGCCTGAGAGAACATTGGTGAGCGCTCCGCGTATTTCGGTGGACTACCAAAATCGGTAAATTTCAGTAAGCTGCCGAACAAAAATGCTCTAAACTTGAGACAGCGCCGCCGGACAACGGCGCGCCGCGCCTTTCAGCGAGTGCGTCGTTGTCCGATTTAAAGGTGCGTTACACTTAACTTCCGGGAGGCGCGGTTCCCAAAGGCGGAGCCTTTGGCAAGTCTTTGTATACTTTCTTCTTGCAAGAAAGTAGGCAAAGGCCTTCCGGGGGAGAGTTTCGATTCTCTCCCCCTGGTCCCCTTCTCAACGACACAAAGGCTCCGCCTTTGGAAACTGGGGACGCCCACAGAGGAAGCCGAGTGAATCGCGCCAAAGACAAGCCGGCGCACAGACCGCGCCGCCTTGCAGTGGCGCTTTCGGAAGTTGAGTGAGATTGAATCGGTTCGCTAAGTCTATAAAACAAATGCTCCCTGTTCAGGAAGTAACTTAATAACAGCACTTCACTGGCCTTGCGCAATCTGGTCGGTAAACTTCAATAAGCGGCTGAACAACAAATGCTTTTAGCCTTAGACAGCGCTAACGTTCGATCAGGGTCTTACACGATACTTCCGGATTGCGAATGCTCTAAACTTCAGACCGCGCCGCCGGACAACGGCGCGCCGCGCCCTTCAGCGAGTGCGTCGTTGTCCGATTCTAAGGCGCGTTACCCCGGGCTTCCGGGTGGCGCGGTTCCCAAAGGCAGAGCCTTTGGCAAGTCTTTGCATACTTTCTTCTTGCAAGAAAGTATGGGCCCGCCCCGGCCTGAGGGGCAATGTGGTGATTAGAAGAATCTTCTTCTAAAACAGAAAAGAAATAAATACCTTCCTATCGATATCAAAAATTGAAATAAAAAATGAAGTACAAAAAAACAGGTATAGATTCTGTGAATTCCTGCAAATTTCAAAAAAGCTTTTGAAATTGGTTTTAATTCTCGAGTAATCGTCTGACGAATTTGACGTTTTGGGAGGCACAGAACGTTGGGACTGACGGAAAAAGAACGGAAAACCTTCGACCGGTACGCGCGGCCGCTGCTGTCGAACGGAGAGGTTCTGAAAATGAAGCGGTTCCCGCAGCACGGGAGGGTCTCGTGTCTGGAGCACAGCGTCTCGGTGGCGCGGCTCAGCTTCTGGATGTGCCGCAGGCTGCACATGCCGGCGGATCTGCAAAGCCTGGTGCGCGGGGCCCTGCTGCACGATTTTTTCCTGTACGACTGGCACTGCGAGCATCGGGACGCCGGCCTGCACGGATTCACCCACCCGACGACCGCGCTGAAAAACGCCGACCGGCTGTTTTCGCTGAACGAACGGGAGCGCGACATCATCTTAAGGCACATGTGGCCGCTTACGCCGCATCCGCCCCGGTGCAGGGAGGCTTTCGTGGTCTGCCTGGCGGACAAATGCTGCTCGCTGCGCGAAACGCTGTTCTGCCGCCGCTGATGGCAGAAGAGGCTGTTGCAAAACGCCTTCGTTTAGAAAATAGTACACAAAAATGCGCCTTGATCTGGCCTTCAGAAGCCATTTCGAAGCGCATTTTCTTGTTTTGTGGACTGCTCTTATTGTGCAATTTGCTATCCAAAATTTGTTTTGCAACAGCCCGTTTCGTTTTATCATACATTCTGTTTTTATATGATCTGAAGTTCTTTGGTGTAATGGTTCAGGACTTCACATCCGTTTTCCGTCACCAGGACAAGGTCTTCGATCCTGAC
>ENA-UOOI01001488-UOOI01001488.1-fermentation-metagenome-genome-assembly--contig:-NODE-1488-length-24193-cov-4.850195_pt1 | contig 24193 bp, 16 predicted proteins | sample MGYA00245779_ERZ724027 | MGnify/ENA primary metagenome ERZ724027 (study PRJEB28704, sample SAMN03018318) | fermentation metagenome | biome: anthropogenic terrestrial biome; feature: soil; material...
ACATTAGAATTACAAAGTTATACTATATATATTATATGTACATTATTTACTAAATCATATAATAGTACTAAATCAGGATTATTATATTTCTTATTAGGTAGTGTAGGTTCAATAATAGTATTATTTGGATTAACATTATTATATAGTGAAATAGGTTTATTAAATATGAACGATATATCAAATATATATAATAATGGATCATTAGCTTATTTATCATATGGTTCAAGTTATAATAATATAATATTAGGTTATATATTTATAATAATAGGATTATTATTTAAAATAGGTACATGACCATTCCATAATTGATTAATTAATATATATGCTAATACACCAACTATAATAACAATATGAATAAGTATAATAACTAAAATTAGTATATTAACTGTATTATATACTATAATATCAAATTCATCTAATGCATTATTAGGTTATGTTAGTCAAACTTTTAATAATGGTGATGGTTCATTATCAATTATTAATAGTATACCTTTATTATTAGGTATAATATCATTATTCTCAATAATATTTGGTGCATTTGGTGGATTAGGTCAATTTACAATTAAACGTATAATAGGTTATAGTGGTTTAGTTAATTCAGGTTATTTTATATTTATAATATTAAGTAATAATAATAGTACATTATCAACATATATATTTAATATATATCAATATAGTTTAACACATATAGTTTGATTTATGTTAATATTAGTAAATGGTTTATATTATAGTAATAATAAAATATTAAATAAATTATATAATAAAAATGGTTCAACTAAATGAATAAAAACAACAATGAATTTATCATATGTTAAAGATTTATATGGTTATTTATTTATAAATCCTTATGTAGGATTCTGTTATATAATTGTATTATCATCATTAATTGGTATACCTCCATTAACTGGATTTTATGCTAAATATTATATATTATTAACTGGTATAAATAGTTCATATTTATTCTTATCAATAATAGTATTATTAAGTAGTTCATTAACAGCTTATTATTATTTATTTATAATTAAAAATTTAATAATAACTGATAATAATGGATCTGAAGTTAATTCTATTATTAATATATGAAAATCAGTAAAATTAACATCTAATAATACATCAACGGGCGGAGCCCATGTAGCACAAATAACACCAATATTATCAATATTAATAAGTACAATTATTATAATAATTATTGGTATAACAATAGGTTTAGATATAGCTAATAATGGTACACATATAGTTGAATCATATTATATAGACGGAGCTCAATATGTTTAATTTTAATAATACATTATATATATTTATATTATTAATACCAGTTGTTAGTTTAGTATTATTAATAGTTAATATTTTATTTTCTGAAACTAACTCATATTCTGATAAAACTGGACCATTTGAATGTGGTTTATCTAGTTTTACTCAAACTAGAATAGCTTTTACTGTATCATTTATATTAATTGCTATTTTATTCTTACCATTTGATTTAGAAGTTACTAGTTTATTACCATATAGTTTAGCTTTATATCATTCTAATTCTTATGGTTTAACTATTATTATTTTATTCTTAGTTTTATTAACTATAGGTTTCATATTTGAAATAAATAATAATGCTTTATATATTGTTAAAAATAATATATCAGTACATCGTAAAGCTAATCGTGTATTAAATGCTTAATTAATTATGGACAATGTCCGCTAAGTTCTCCTTAGCGCTTTGCTAAGTTCTCTACCCCTAGGGGGTGTAGCGCTTTCCAGTTCTTCGAACTTAACGGAGGCTTAATTATTGCTAAGTACAAAAGCTACTAAATCTAATTAACTATTCCGCGCCGCGAAGCGGCTAAGATGGAACCCTATAAGTAATAAATATTTGGGTGGAACCACTTGCTAAGTTCTTCTTAGCGAAGCGCTATTTACACTAAAGCGGCTTAATATCCCTGTACCCCCTAGGGGGTGTGGGTGGTGGATATCATATCAATTTATCCTTAATGTTCTTATAGTTTAGAGGTAAAACATGGCACTGTTAATGCTTAGTCATTGGTTCAATTCCAATTAAGAACGAAGCAAAGCTAAATAAGTACTCCGCTAAGTTCTTCGAACTAAAAAGGGAGTACTTAATGATCGCGCCGCGCTAGCGGCTAAGCGTTAGGGAGATCCCTCCCGCGTTATTCATACCGTTGATGCGGTTATGGGATAAAATCGATAAACCTTCTAAGTTCTCCGAACTAGAGGGAATTATATTCGCTAGGGTGGAATCCAAAACAGCCGCGCTGCGGAGCGTACTAAAGCTTAGAATTCTACCCAATAATAAACCAAAAAAGGTAAGATATAAAACAAATAAAATGTTAAATCAAATAATAGAATTAATAAATACACATAATCAATATAATAATAATTTAATAATATTATTAGAATATTTAAGTGTTATATCAGCATTAAGTGTAATATTTAGTAGTAATGCAATAGTATCAATAATATATTTAATATCATTATATATAAATGTAAGTATATATTTATATTTTACAGGATTAGGAGTTATGGGATTATTATATATATTAGTATATGTAGGTGCTATAGCAATATTATTCTTATTTATATTATCATTAATAAATTTAAAAATATCAGAATTATCAGTAACATCTAATAAACAAGATATAATATTTATATTAATAATATTAATAACTTTAATATATATTAGTAATTATGTATTAAATGTAGAATCAATTAATGATATAATATCATTAAATAATAATGATTTAATTGGTGAATCAGTAGAAATATATAATGTATTAAATATTAATTGAAATGATTTATCATCATATTCAGAATTAAAAATTATTGGTGAATTATTATATACACAATATTCAATAACAATGTTAATAATAGGTTTAATATTATTATTAGCTATTATAGGTGTAATAATTATAACTAAATAAGGATTAGCGTCGTTGCTAGGGTAGAACCCAAAAGTTCTCACCCCCTAGGGGGTAACCCAAAAGTACGTTGTACTATAGCAGCTCGAATGACAATAAGGGTATCACCCATAATAATAATCGTATATAATTAATAATAGGGCGTAGCCCTCAATAATTATAACGTAATTTAATTAATAATAAGAAATTATTAATAGGATAATATCCGGATTAAGGATTAAACCCATAGCTGCTTTAGTAGCGCCGCGCAGCGGCTGTTATTGGATAAAACCAACCTAACAAAGACTCTAGGACTCCTCGCGCTTTGCGCTGTTTGTACTACTTGACGCCTAAGTACGTTGTACTATAGCGGCTCAAGCGGTTGATAAGCCTTTTAAGTTCTTCAAACTAACGGGAGTTATGCTCTATGGGTATATAATCAATTAATCAATAAATATAAAAATAAAATGATATTAGATATAATAGAAATATTAATTTTTTTAGTTTGTGTATTATTTAGTGTTGCTTATTTAACAGTAGGTGAAAGAAAAACATTAGGTTATTTTCAAAGAAGATTAGGACCAAATGCCGTAGGATATTACGGATTATTACAGGCATTTGCAGATGCAGTAAAATTATTAATAAAAGAAATAATATTACCAAAAGAAGCTAATAAATATATATTAATATTAAGTCCAACTATAACATTAATAACAGCTTTAATAGGATGAGTTATAATACCATTAGGACCAGCTATAACATTAGGTGATTTAGAAAATGGTATATTATTTGGATTAGCTATAGGTAGTTTAGGTGTATTTGGTGTATTATTATCAGGTTGAAGTTCTAATAGTAAATATTCATTCTTAGGATCTATAAGATCAACATGTCAATTAATAAGTTATGAATTAGTATTAACTACAATATATATAATATGTATAATGTTTGTTAGTACATTAAATATGACAATATATATAGAAACACAACGTATAATATGATTAGTTATACCATTATTACCATTATTTATTATATTCTTTATAAGTACTGTAGCTGAAACAAATAGACCACCATTTGATTTAGTTGAAGCTGAAAGTGAATTAGTTGCAGGTTTCTTTACAGAATATTCTGCTAGTCCATTTGTATTCTTTTTCTTAGGTGAATATAGTAATTTAATGTTAATGTGTGCTAGTTCAACTATATTATTTTTAGGAGGTTATTTAAATTTTGATATATTAAATTATTTATTTGAAGATATCATATTATTTAATTTTAATAATATTGGTTTATGTTCACAATATTCATTTATATATAATTTTATAGAAGGTTCATTATATGGATTAGCTTGAGTTATTAAAGTTATATTATTAATGTTTACATTTATATGAATTAGAGCTTCATTCCCAAGATTTACATATGATAATTTAATTAATTTATGTTGATTAATATTCTTACCTTTATTATTTGCATGAGTAATATTTATACCTTGTATATTATATACATTTAATGCTTTCTCATTCATTTAATAATTAAGCGCCCTATTAGCCGCAAAGTTCTCTACCCCTAGGGGTGTAGCGCTTTGCTAAGTTCTCCGAACTAAGAAGTGCTGTTTGTATTTATTGGATCAAACCAGCCTAGGCATAATTATGCTCATTAAATTTTATTTAACTATTCCACATATACCCCCAAATAAAATGAGGGGGTGAGGGTACTCCTAAGTACTACTCTATCTTTATAAGTAATATAAGAATGTAGTTTAATTGGTAAAACTTTAGGCTTCAATCCTAACATTAATGGTTCAAGTCCTTTCATTCTTGATTAATATAATGTAAAGTCTAATAAATATAATTTTAAATTTAAGGTACTATATAGAAATAAGAGCTCCTTAGTATAGGACATTAAGGGGCAATGCCCCTTCCGCGCCGAAGACTTGTGAGATATAATTTTATGAAAAATAAGCTATCTAGTTCGTAGAACGCGCCGCTTTGCGGCTGTAGAACTTAGGAATAATGTTCCAAAATCCTTAAATTAATAATTTTATCTAGGTTTAGCCACTTTAGTACACGCCGCTTCGCGGCTGTTAGGCACGTATTAATCCTTATTAGTGAAATAATTATACTAAAATTAGCTTATTATATTAATATAATTGATTGTGGCGAAATTGGTAGACGCAATAAGTTTAGGTCTTATATGTTATAGGTTCAATTCCTATCAATCAAATTAGCATTCTTAATTTAATGGTAAAATAGTAATTTACGGAATTATTAATATAGGTTCAATTCCTATAGAATGTGTAATAATTAAGTCTTAATGGATTCGAACCAATAACTTTTGACTTATCAAGTCAACACTCTAACCATTGAGTTAAAGACTTTAATAATCTTACTTATAAGGATGAAAGATCTACTAAGTTCTCTACCCCTAGGGGGTGTAGCGCTTTCCAGTTCTTCGAACTTGGCAGCCCCCTATAAGTAATAATTAAGAGGAGTGTTTATTGGTTAAACAATTGGATTGCAAATCTAATATTGTAGGTTCAAACCCTATCTCTTCTTCAAATTAATTGGGTTCTAGGACTTCTAAGTACTACAACCGAAAATGAAATAAAGGGACTCCGTCCTTATAAAGTGAAAAAAAAATAATAAAATATGGAATTATAAGGATAAAATTCCTAACCTAAGATAAGCTTTAGTACTAAGTACTAAGGTGCGGATAAAATCCATAATCGGAGATAATAATCTCAAATAATAAATAGATTATCATGTGATAAGTAATAATCTTAGACAATATATAAATAGATGATTATTCTCTACTAATTGTAAAGATATTGCAATATTATATATGATTTTTGCAATATTTTCAGGTTTAGTAGGTACAGGTTTAAGTATAATCATTAGATTAGAATTAGCAGGTCCTACACCTCAAATATTAGAAGGTAATGGTCAAGTTTTTAATGTTGTAATCTCAGCTCATGCTATTTTCATGATATTCTTTTTAGTTATGCCAATGAGTGTTGGTTTCTTCGGGAACTATTTAGTACCTTTAATGTTAGGTTGTGCAGATATGAGTTTAGCTAGATTAAATAACATATCATTCTGATTATTAGTACCATCATTATTATTAGCATTATCATCAACATTAATAGAAAGTGGACCAGGTACAGGTTGAACAGTATATCCTCCACTATCTAGTATACAATCACACTCAGGACCATCAGTTGATTTAATAATATTCTCATTACATATATCAGGTATCTCATCATTATTAGGTGCTATAAACTTTATAGTTACAGTAATGAATATGAGAACTAATGGTATAACATATTCTAAATTAACATTATTTAGTTGATCAATATTAATAACAGCTGTATTATTATTATTATCATTACCAGTATTAGCTTCAGGATTAACAATGTTATTATTAGATAGAAATATTAATACTAGTTTCTTTGAAGTAGCTGCTGGAGGTGACCCAGTATTATATCAACATCTTTTCTGATTCTTTGGACACCCAGAGGTTATAAAAATATATTGCCTCTTAACATTGCTATATGCTGGGAAGACTTTTTCGAAAACCCTAATGGTATCGATAATATATAATTACGAATTAATTTATAAGCAGAGCTTTTTAATCGTAACAAAATTATATATGATTTGGTTATATATACTGAAGAAAGTTAATCAGCAGGTAACATTTAGCGCGGCGCAGCCGCTCAATGGAACCTCAGAGACTACACGCAATGATATTAATTATATTTCAAATAAGGGCTTCTTATCGGGGGCCCGTAGATTCTTTATTTCTGAACATAGACCTACACATTTAAAACCTTTGAATAAAGAACAATTAGGTTATTATTTAGCAGGTTTATTAGATGGTGATGGTTATTTTGATCATAAAGGTTATGTTGTAATAGCTTATGATTTAAAAGATAGATCAGCCGCTAATTGATTAAAATCAGAAATAGGTTATGGTTCAGTATCAGACATAAAAAATAAGAATGGTGTTAAATTAGTAATAAGCCATACTGAAGGTATAAAAATAGTTATAGATATGATAAATGGTAAAATTAGGATGAATCATAGATATGATCAAATTATTAAAGCAATTAGAAATGAAAATAATAAAATATTATATAATTATTATATTAATAAAGAATTCCAAATGGATAAATCAAAAGATTTTAATAATTATTGATTATGTGGATTTATAGATTCTGACGGTGGATTTCAAATTAAATTAATAAATCGTAAAAATAAAGTAGAATGTAGGTTAGTCTTATCTATAACTCAAAAATATTTATACATATTAGAAGATATTAAAGAATATTTAGGCGGAGGTTATATAGGTAAAAGGAAACATCAAAACATTCTAGGAGAAACTATATATACATATTATTATGAATCATATAATAATAAAACTAATAAAAATGTTATAAATTATCTTGATAAATATAATTTATTATCATATAAATATTTAAATTATACTTTCTTTAGAAAAGCTTATTTAATAAAACAAAACGGTTCTTATAAGGATAAATTAGATGAATTAAAAAGAATGAAAGAATCTATGAAATATAGTTAATATAAGATATAGTCCCATCAAGAATATAATCAAGTTCTTGCTTTATAGTTTTAGGGGGCTCTTAAGTTCCCTGAACAACTCAATAATAAAGGTTATATAATATAAAGTATATTATGTAATAAAGATAAATGATATATCTTAATTATACCTGGATTTGGAATAGTTTCTCATATAATAAGTACATATGCTAAAAAACCTATATTCGGTCAATTAGGTATGGTATATGCTATGGCAAGTATTGGATTCTTAGGTTTCTGTGTATGAAGCCATCATATGTATGTTGTAGGTTTAGATACAGATACTAGAGCTTATTTCACATCAGCAACAATGATAATAGCAATACCTACAGGTGTTAAAATATTCTCTTGATTAGCTACATTATATGGAGGATCATTAAGATTTACTACTCCATTCTTATATGCAATAGGATTCTTATTCTTATTTACAGTAGGAGGAGTAACAGGAGTAGCATTAGCTAATGCTTCATTAGATATAGCATTCCATGATACATACTATGTAGTGGCACACTTCCATTATGTATTAAGTTTAGGTGCTGTATTCTCATTATTTGCAGGATATTATTTCTGAAGTCCTAAAGTATTAGGATTATATTATAATGAAAGATTAGGACAAATCCAATTCTTTACATTATTTATAGGTGCTAATGTAACATTTATGCCACAACATTTCTTAGGATTAAATGGTATGCCACGTCGTATACCTAATTATCCTGATGCATATTATGGATGAAACTTAGTATCAAGTTTTGGTTCAATAATCTCATTATTATCATTAGTATTATTCTTCTATGTAATATATAATCAATTATATTATGGATTAGAAAATAAAAATACAGTAGCTGTAGCTAATTTATATGAACCAGATTTCTCAGAATCAAATTTAATATTTGCTAATGAAAATAATAATGATAAAGCTATGTCAATTGAATGAATAACATCAACACCACCAGCTTTACATACATTTAATAGTCCAGCATTACAATCATAATAATAGTCGCTGACGCGATGATTTATGCCTAGGATTTGACCAAATACAGCCTAAGGCGCTATAGTACAAAGTACTTTTGGGTTACACCCTAGCGTACTTAGGTGTGTATTATGCGGTTTTAATTAACTATTCAATAAGGGCGAGTGTAGCCCCATTATAATGGATTAAGTCTAAGCTAAGTACAAACAACACTTCTTAGTTCGGAGAACTTAGCAAAGCGCTAAGAAGAACTTAGCGGACACTGTTCATGCACCCCTTACCCCAAATAAAATGAGGGGGTGGGAGTATAGTCGCATAGTATATAGCGACGTTAATCCAATATTACGATTAATTATAAGAATATAGCAAACCGCTGTGCGGTCGGTTTAAGGATCATGATTCTTAACTCATTAATTCAAAATAGGATAATTTAACCTAATAAATTATAAAAATGCCACAATTAGTACCATTTTATTTTTTAAATCAAATAATATATGGATATACAGTATTATTAATATTAATATATGTATCATCTAAATTTATATTACCTAGAATATTAAATATATTTTTATCACGTATATTTATAACTAAATTAGGAATATAAGCCGCCTAGCGGTCGATAATCGCCTAACGGTCGATAACTCTATAGGGCGTAGCCCGCAATAATATGATATATCATATATAGATCAAATAAAAATCTTAATAATAAAAATATAAAATAAATAAAAAAATGAATATAATAATAAATTCACCATTAGAACAATTTGAAATAAATACATATTTCACAATAAATTCATCATTAATAAATATATCAGGATTAAGTTTAACAAATTTTGGTATATATAGTATAATAATCTTTTCAATAGTATTAGGATTACATACATTAACAACTAATAATAATGGAATAATACCAAGTAGATGATCTATAGGTATTGAAGCATTATATAGTACAATACAAAGTATGGTAAAAAATCAAATAGGTATATCAGGTCAATATTATTTCCCATTAATATATGTATTATTTGTATTTATATTAATAAGTAATTTATTTAGTATGATACCATATAATTTTGCATTAATGTCACATTTAGTATTTACAGTATCTTTAAGTGCAATAATATGATTAGGTGTAACAATATTAGGATTTTATAACTATAGATTAGAATATTTTGGATTATTTGTACCACAAGGTACATCATTACCATTAGTACCAGTATTAGTATTAATTGAATTAATATCTAATATAGCTCGTAGTATAAGTTTAGGTTTAAGATTAGGTGCTAATATATTAAGTGGACATTTATTAATGGTAATATTAGGAGGATTAATATTTGATTTTATGTCAACTGGTATAATATTCTTTATAATAGGATTCTTACCATTAGGATTAGTATTAGGTATAATGAGTTTAGAATGTGCTATAGCTATGATACAAGCTTATGTATTCTCAATATTAGCATGTTCATATATTAAAGAAGCAATATATCTACATTAATGAACGGGCAGAGCCCCATAATTCGTAATCAAATAAACGCCGGAGGCTTAATCACCGCGTAAGCGGTTTTAATTAACTATTCAAAGTGCGCTGCTCAATTAGGGCTCTATCAATCTAGGGTTCCAGTAGTTCGGAGAACTTAGCCACCCCTCTTAGCAGCTCAATACCCTTACCCCCAAATAAAATGAGGGGGTGGGGGGGGGGTGATGGACCCATCTTTATAAGTAATATATTGGATATGTGTCTGAGTGGTTTAAAGTGTAACCTTTGAGTCGTTATGAGGAATTATCCTCCGTAAGTTCGAATCTTACCGTATCCGTATAATAATCAATACCCCCAGAGGGGGTTAGGAATAAGGGCGCTGCCCGTTCATTAGGGCTCCTAGGGTTCCCTTAAACCCCCCAATAAGGATCTGTAGCTTAAAGTAAAGTGTTCGCTTGTCACGCGAAAGGATGCCTGTTCGATTCAGGTTAGATTCGATATAGGATAAGTAGCCATAGGTAAAGCGGACTATTTGCTAAATAGTTGAATAATATTCTTATGGGTTCGAACCCCATCTTATCCGTAGTAATAATGGATCTTATAGTCAAATGGTTAAGACATTAGACCTTCATTCTAATAGTACTGGTTCGATTCCAGTTAAGATTAAATGGTAATCGCACCGCGTTAGCGGATATGCGTTAGGGAGATTTCCCTCCCGCGTAAGTTATCGGGATTAATCCCATAATCAAGCCGCTGGCGCTAAATGCAATATGGTGTAATATAATGGTAACACATAAGACTCATGATCTTAAACTATACGTTCAAATCGTATTATTGCTAATAAAACTAAAGTTATAGCTTAATGGTTAAAGCAGATCACTCATAATGATCCAATCGGAGTTCAATTCTCTGTAACTTTATATATAGCCAATCTGGTGGAAATGGTAGACACGACTCACTTAAAATGAGTTACTTAAAAGTTTAGAGGTTCAAGTCCTTTGATTGGTATATGAATTGTAGACTAATAGGTAAGTCACCTAGATTTGAGTTAGGTTTATGAAAGTTCGAATCTTTCCAATTCAATAATAGTGACAATTATACTTCTACAATAATTATATGGGTATATAGTTTAATGGTAGAACATTTGTCTTTTAAGCAATATTATGTTGGTTCAAATCCAACTATACCTAATGATAAATTGCTAACAGCTGCTTTAAATCCATTGAGCCGCTATAGTACAACGTACTTAGGCGCTATTGGAGCCTACGGCGCGATTTCATATTTGAAATGGCTTAATTGCCTAAGTACAAATAGCGCTTCTTAGTTAGGAGAACTTAGCCATTCTAGGCCGATAATCGCATCGCAGTTAAGATAATATCGGGAATAAAATTCCTAGGACATAGCCCGCAATCAAGAGTTTCTAGGTCCCTTAAGTATGAAGTACGCTAGGGTGTAACCCAAAACGCGCTGCGGCGCTACTATAGCGACTAGATTATACTTTTATATGGAATCGAACCATAATATAAGACTTAGAAGGTCTTTGTTCTACCAATTGAACTATAAAAGCTTAAAGCCTCTTAGTTCGGAGAACTTAGAAGGCTCTTTGTACTATTGGGTAAAACCCTAGGCCAATAATAACCGCTTAGGTTATTAAGAGGGCTTGTCCTGATTACTTATAAGTAATATAGCGGATATAAGTTAATGGTAGACTCAATGACTTCCAATCATAAAGTATCTGTTCAAGTCAGATTATCCGTAAAATATAAGTAATAATAAAGATATGAAATGAATCATAAAGAATAAAAAGGAATTATTGAAGATTATATAAATTATATATTAGAAAATGGATAATAGAAAAGAATAAGATAATATCAAATTCAAAGAATCCAAAGTAAAAACGAATAAAAAAAACTAAATGAACTGAAACATCTAAGTAATTTAAGGAAAAGAAATAAAACAAAGATTTATAAAGTAGTGGTGAACGAAATATAAAAAGTCAAAAGAAGTAATATGTAAAAAAGATAATATGTATGAAAAAAGTGAAACTATCACTAAGACTAAATACTAATATATAAATAAAAATAGTACCGTGAGGGAAAATAAGTAATCAGTAATTTTATGAGCATAATAAAAGATTAATATCTAAAATTAGTACCTCTTGTATAATGGGTTAGCAAGTATATATGAATAGCAAGATAATGAAATATATCATAGTGAAATCGAATAATGGATAAAATCCATATTATTATAAAACAATAAAATAATGAAGTTATTTATATATGACCCGAAAGTCCATGATCCTATCATGATCAAGTGAAAGACTGAACTGGTTACTGTTGCAATAGTATCAGAAGAATCGTGATAAGAAGTGAAATATCAATCATATGGACAGTTAGCTGGTTTACCACGAAATATATGTAAGTATAGCCATATAAGAAATTATTTAAAAAGTATAGCACTTAATACTGTGTTTCAATTTATAATTGAAAATTATATGGGGGAATGTTAAATTTTTATCATCGGTATTTAATCTCAGAAATAATAATAATAATCTATATGAGTCAGACTATCCGTGATAAGATGTATAGTCAACAGGGAAACAGCCCAACACAAGAAAATGAAGGTCCTTAATAAAATAATAAGTGAATAAAAGATAATTGAGTATAAGAGCATAGCTCGACTCAATATAAAACAATTAGTTAGTTGGTTTGATAGTAACTATCTTATAATAAAAGTGTAAAAACTTACTAAAATAGACAAATGTCAGTATATAAATTATCAAAAATATAACGGGTCTAAATTATTTAACCTAAAACTTGTATTTTAATAATTCATAGTAATTAATTAAAATGATAGTGGTACATTTAATGAAATATAATAATTAAATAGAGAATGCTAACATGAGTAACGAAAATAAGGAAAATCCTTATCATCTAAAACATAAGGTTTTACAATAAAATCGGTCCTTAAGTTAATAATGAATAATAGTCGCTGACGCGATTAATAATAGGTAATATAGGCTTTTGCCTGCAATACACAATTATATAGGATGCGGGAGGGAAACCTCCCTAATGCATATCAGCTAAGTACTTAGTATTTAGCGGTGCAATTCCAATAATGTATATAATTCAAGAAAATAAATTAACCGTAATGTAAACCGACACAGGTATGTATAGTAGAGAATATGAAGATGAATGGGAGAATTATAATTAATGAACTCGGCAAAAAGATAAATAATTTGAAGATAATATCTTCAATTTAGTCATAAAACAAATAGCACAACTGTTTACTTAAAACACAGCACTATGCAAAAATAATAATTATAGTATATAGTGTGAACTCTGCTCAATTGTAGTAAATAAAATTGAATGATGCAAGTCATACAACTTAATAGCTATAAAATAGCGGTCTTAACGTGAGGATCATAATGTAGCGAAATTCCTTGTCCGCTAAATACGGTCCAGCATGAATGACGTAATGATGCTATAACTGTATCAATTATAAACCCAGTGAAATTGGAATCGCGGTGAAGATACCGTGTACCTATAGAATGACGAGAAGACCCTATGCAACTTTACTATGTATAGATAGATTGATATAATATATATATTATTCAGTACTATTAGGTATTATATTATTAAAAAGATGAGAAACCTATTGATAATATATATTATATCTAAACGAATGAAATTTATTAATAGAGGGCATTGCCCAATAATATTCTTAATAAAATCAATGAATTTAATTCATTAAGTGACAATCTCTATATGATAGTTTGTGTGGGGCGCACATTTCAGCAAATGTATCTGAATATGTCCAGATTATAATAAAGATAAATTCTAGGTTAATAACCTTAATAATAAAAAAGGACGTAGTCCTTCAAATAATAATATATATTAAGGGTTTAATCCCTTAATTAAATAATAGAATAAACTATATGTGATAATAATTGATATAGAAATCAATGAAAGAATATAATTCTTCATAAAGTGTAATAGCATAATCACATAATAATTGTAACATCTACAAATGAAACAAGTATTTACGTATGGTATAGTGAACAATTGATACTAATTAGAATAGTACAATGATAACGAATAAAAGTTACGCTAGGGATAACAGGCTAATATGGTGAAAGAGTACAAATTGTAAACCATGTTTGGCACCTCGATGTCGACTTAATCCATCCTATTGGTGCAGTAGCTAATAAGGGTTAGGCTGTTCGCCTATTAAAGGATTACATGAGTTGGGTTAAATACGTCGTGAGACAGTATGGTTTCTATCATCTATGGGTAAGTATCAAATTAAATCTTATATTTAGTACGAAAGGATTAATATAAATCAATCAATGGTGTATTTATTGATAATTAATAAAGATTAATTTCTTTAACAATATCATTATATATAATTATCACAGTAAAGTAGCTAAATTGATAAATGATAAAAACTGATAGCATATTAAGTTTTAAATGGTTTTAAAAATAGATACTTTATACTTAAGTTATAGATAATAACTGAAATATCATTTTAATATAATTGAAGTGTTTAGCTTTTTATATTAATTAATAGTAATCTTTATGATTTCTTATCTTTATTATTTTATTTGCTAAGTTAGCTTAATTGGTAAAGCGGTTGTTTTGTAATCAACATATTGGGGTTCAAGTCCCTAACTTGGTAATTGAATGAGTTTTCATTGTTGGTATATGGAGCTGAGCTGTAAACTCAGTGGTTTTTGACCTTCATGGGTTCGATTCCCTTCTTATTCATTTTATTTAAGAGATATAGGATTTGAACCTATAATTTTCCACGTGTAAGATGGACGTTATACCATTAAACTAATCTCTTAATTACTTATACATAGAGGTTTAATCCGCGCCGCTAAGAGCCGTTGTTAGGCTCTACTATGCAGCTGGGTTCCACAAATTTTACTAGCGTAGCGGCTTGTTACAGATGAAAGCCAACCGGTTAGGCGTCTTCTTTGGGTGAAGAACTTAGTTAGTTCGATTCTAGCTCATCTGATTTATTATTCACTAATAGCCACTTTAGTACGCGCTTAAGTACGCGCCGCGAAGCGGCTCGAGCCGCTATAGTACGCTAGTTCGGAGAACTTAGCAGCGCGTTTTGGGTTACACCCATACCCCCTAGGGGGTGAGGTTGTTTTGGGTAAAATCCTAGCTGAGTCCTTATAAGTAATCAATCTAAGATTTACGAATCTGTAATTAAGGTTAGGATATAAATTCCTATAATAGAGAATATAAAAATAAAAATGAAAAATAATATTATGTTAAATATACATAGACAAAATTATCAATTACATCCATTTCATTTAGTGGATAACTCACCATGACCAATATTTACATCATTTACATTATTTGGTTTAGCTATGAATTCAGCATTAACAATGCATGGTTATATAGGTACTAGTTTATGAGTAGTATTAAATATAATAACATTAGTTTATGTAATGTTTTTATGATTTAGAGATATTGTAAGTGAAGGTACTTATTTAGGTAATCATACAGTTGAAGTAAGAAATGGTATAAATTTAGGATTTATATTATTTATAGTTTCTGAAACATTATTCTTTATTGGTATATTCTGAGCATTTGGACATTCAGCTATAGCTCCTACTGTAGAAATTGGTGCAATATGACCACCTTTAGGTATAGAAGCAATAGGTCCAACAGATTTACCTTTATTAAATACTTTATTATTATTATCATCTGGTGCTACTTTAACATATAGTCATCATTATTTAATTAATGGTAATAGATATCATGCATTATTAGGATTATTTATAACAATAGCATTAGCTGTAATATTTATGATATGTCAATATATAGAATATATAACATCATCATTTACAATAGCTGATGGTGTATTTGGATCTGTATTCTATATGGGAACTGGGTTCCATGGATTACACGTTCTAGTTGGTATTATAATGTTAAGTATCTCTTATTGAAGAATATGAAATTATCATTCAACTAAAACACATCATTTAGGATTCCATACATCAGTATTATATTATCATTTTGTTGATGTTGTATGATTATTCTTATTCATATTATTCTATTGATGAGGATCATAATAATCACGCTTAGGTTGCTAAGAGGGCGGAGCCCTCTAGAAAGCGCGCCATTGGCACTAATTAACTATTCATAATTGGGATCGCATTAAGGGCGAAGCCCTCAATGTTAGGGAAACCTTAAACGAATCCTTTAAAATTAAATAAAGAGCTTCATTTTTAAATAAATTAACCAATGAATATAGGAATATCAATAATTTTATTAGGATTTTTAGGTATCATAGGTATTAATAGTAAAGATATATTAACAACTATATGAGTATCACCTACAAAATTAATAAAACAATTAAGTTTAATATTATCAATTATAACATTATATATAGTATTATATTGATGATATATATATGAAACAAATACAAATAATTATCAATTAGTATCAAATATACATAATATATTATTAGGATTAGATAGTATATCATTATATTTAATAGTTTTAACAGCAATAATAATACCAATAAGTTTATTATCTAATTGAAATAGTATAAAAAATAACATAGCAACATTTAATATATTAATATTATTATTAGCTATATTATTATTAATAAATTATTTATGTATAGATTTATTATCATTTTATATATTTTTTGAAGCAACATTAATGCCATTATTTGTATTAATAGGTATATTTGGTGCTAATAATAAAGAAAAAGCAGCATATTATATATTAATATTTACATTTACAAGTTCATTATTTATGTTATTATCAATAATAGTAACAACATATATAATAAATAATACATCATATTTAATATATACACAATTAATATTATCATTAGATTTACAAATATTATTATGAATAGGTATAATGTTAGGTATATTAGTTAAAACACCATTATTTCCATTTCATGTATGATTACCAGTTGTACATTCAGAATCACCATTAGCTGGTTCAATAATATTAGCTGGTATAATATTAAAATTAACAGTATATTTAATAATACGTTGATTATTACCATTTTTAGCTGAAGCATCAATTATATTTAATCCAACAATATATGTAATATGTATATTAACTATAATTTATACAAGTTTAATAACATTAGTACAAATAGATTTAAAAGTTATAATAGCATATAGTTCTATAAGTCATATGGCAGTATGTATAATAGGAGTATTTGCAAATAATTTATTAGGTATTGAAGGTAGTTATATATTATCATTATCACATGGATTTATATCACCTGGTTTATTTATAGCTGTTGGTGGTATATTATATGATAGATATCATACACGTATATTAATGTATTATCAAGGATTATTATCATTTATGCCAGTATTTGCATTATATTTATTAATATTATCATTTGCTAATATTGGTACACCATTAAGTGGTAATTTTATTGGTGAATTCTTAAGTTTAACTGGTGCATTCCAACGTTCACCTATATTTACTACATTATGTACATTTAGTATCTTATTATCAGCTTGTTATCAAATGAAATTAACTAGTCGTTTAACTGGTGGTATTAAATCACCTTATATTAAAGTTACTAAAGATTTAAATAATAGAGAATCTATATTAATGTTATCTACTATATTACCTTGTTTATTAATTGGTATTTATCCAATGTTTATATTAAAAGGTTTATATACTAATATTTCTAATGTAATTTATGTATTATAAGGGCTCGTTCCTCACCCCCCTAGGGGGTATGGGTGGAATCCAAAACAGCCGCTACTATTCTTTTGACTAGGCTATTCGTACTAAAACCGATTTAATGCAGTCTAAGTACTCCATACTAAAGGGGCCTAGAAATCCGAATTTAATCACCGTATAAGCGGTTTTTATTAACTATTCCAATTTTAACTATCCATTAAAGCGGGCCCTCCCCGCTAGTTCGAAGAACTTAGAAGGCATGAGGTTTTAATAACGAGCCGGAGGCTTAATTACTACCAATTACAGGTAGCGGGCTGCGCCCTAAATCAGTAGTACACTAAGGTGTAACCCAAAAGTACGCTAGGGTGTAACCCAAAACGCGCTGCTAAGTTCTCCGAACTAGCGTACTATAGCGGCTCTCGCGGCTGTTAGGAGCCCCTATTTGTTTTTCAGTTAATTTTACTTTATCTCAAGAATCTACAATACTTTTATTATCTTCAGTAAGCCGCTTCGCGGCGCGGTTTTGTAGTTTTACTTTTTATATCTACATTGTAAGGTTTAGTTAATATGTATTCATTTTGTTCATTAGGTAATATAACACGTTTTAAGTTATTTATATCAGATTGTATTTCTACAGTTGTGTCTCTAATGTATACAGTTTCTTCATTAGGCCTATTATAAAATCTAGTTTGAGGTATTATGAAAGGGTTTTCAATCTTACCATTTTTTACATAATTAACTAAATCATTTAATTGTATCTTAGTTAGAGTTGTATTTAAACCTGATATCTTAATTATAGCAGTTTCATCATTATATTCTCCATTATTGAGGCGAAGCCCCATCCATTAATATGTATGCTGAATTAAGCCGCGCTGCGGCGCCAATGCTATGTCTTTCTCTGCCTCTAATTTAAATTTACCTATTTCTTTATTATCTACCATATCACTATTTAATTTAACTCCACCTTCTAATTCTATTGAATCAGTATGTATAGCTATTGTAAACTCTAAATAATCGCTAACCCCCTGTGGGGGTATGGAGGCTTATATAATGAATCGCTAAGAGCCGCTTCGCGGCGCGTATTATACGTCCTAATCTAGGATTTGTGCCGCTGCGCGGTTTGGAATAGTAAACGTGCCTAAGTACAAAGTACTAAAGCGATTTTAAACTTATAATTATACAGCATATAATAATAAGAATGAGATCATTAAACAGAATAATCCTGTTGCTTCACTTAAGGCAAACCCTAAGATGGCAAATTGGAATAATGTTGATCTTAATTGAGGATTACGGCTTGTACCATTAATTAAAGCAGCAAAAACTATTGCTATTCCAACCCCTGCACCTGCTAATCCTATTGTAGCTATACCACTACCTATATATTTTCCAGCTAATACTATGTTATTCATATTAAAAATTATAATAACAATATAAAAATTGTATTAAATCATAAGATTTACTGCTTTAGAGCCGCTATAGTACAAAGTACTTTAGCGCGAACTAAGGCAATTATTAAGGACATTGTCCAATTAATGTTCTTAAAAGGAATCGAACCAATGTAACTAAAGCTTCAGTTTAGCGCTTTAACCACTAAGCTATAAGAACATAAAAAAAAAAAAAGGGATAGTCAAGATAAATTTAAAGCCCGCAGCAGATTCCTCTACCACAACTATATTTCAACTTCTCACTTGTCAAATTCAGTACTTAATATATATTAATTATATAATAAAATCAATATTAAATAATATATACATTTTAGTATTTAAATATTTCAAGCGAATGATGAGTGATTAGTACGCATAAGAGAATGTTTCACCGTAATGTACTTAATTACGTATTACTCACAATTCCTATTTCACATATACGAATTACAGTATATGATCCATATTAAATATAATTAATAAATTAATTAATAAATTATACATTTTATATCATTTGTTATATATCACTATATTACTTGATTTTGTATGTATATTTGTATCACGTATATAGCCCATTTTATTAAGGTCATGAGGACTTGTCTTAATCCTTAATATTAGATAAATAATTATCATAATAAATTAATTATATTAATATAATTGTAGGATTTCGTTCATTAATGGACTTAACCTAAAACCTTACGGCATGAACTGAAGACAGCTATGTAACACTTGTAGGTCGCATTGCGACTTATACTAAAAATGGTAAGGTTATCGCGGATTATCGCATTAAACTACATGATCCACTGTGTATAACTTATACCGTCTATTGTTTTGAGTTTATAACTTGCGTTTATACTCCCCAGGCGGAATGTTTACGTTTTCACTTTAAGACTAGATATTTTATTGAGATTATACTCTTTTATCTGACTTTAACATTCATCGTTTACTGCTAAAACTATACGGGTAACTAATCCGTTTCGCTACTTTAGCTTTCGTTCCTCAATGTCAGTTGATTATTGATATAGATTTTCATGTCTTAATAGTCTTATAAGTATTAATATATTTAACCATTACTCTTATAATTCTTATATCTTATTATTTAACTCTAGTAAATTCCATATGGAATTACAATTCTACGAACCCTTTAAGCCTATAATGTGCATTACTTGTCCTTGACGTATAACCGCAACTGCTGGCACGTCTGTTTGTTAGGACTATTTTATAATAATCTATCATTATTTATTATTATATTAAAGTTTTATATTAATTCATTTAATATTATATATTAATTTAATTTCGTTTTTTCATTATAATATTTTTTCACTTTTTTAGATTGCTCGTTCAAACTTTCGTTCATTGACGAATATTCCTTACTGCTGTATCTTAATTAAGATATTGATCGTTCTCTCATTATCAACGTGATTGGGCTTACTCTTATAACCAACTAAATATCTTCGGCTAGGTTAATCTCTTATTTATCCTACTACCTAATATTTTTAATAGCTTGACTATAATCGATAAATTTTATCTATTTTTTTGGTATTTAACCTATATTATAGTTCATATTACTATTATTTACTCACGAGTTCACTACTTTGTCATAAATAAATCACTTTATGATTCATTTAATCCCGTTTAATTCGCATGTATTATGCATCTAAATAGCAATTGCACTGAGCCAACATCAAACTCTTTAATCAATTTAATTGATTTTTATATTCTCTATTATTACTTATATGATTCCGCGCCGCGAAGCGGCTATCGCTAAATACTATGCGCCCTGTGAGCCGCAAAGCGGCGCGTTCTGTTGTTATATCATTAAAATCTTTAATGGGGGGGCGCAGCCCCTGAACCTGTAGAATAGTTATAAATAATTTGACGTAAGGAATTAATCCTTGTTGATCATATATTATTGCGGGCTACACCCGGCCGCGCCGCGGCTCGATTAAGCCCATAAAAGGTTTATAAAGTCATAAGGACCATATTTAGTGTAAATAGCGCGAAGCGCTACGACATCAATACCCCCAGAGGGGGTTAATATTGTCGATGTATTTTGATATCCTTCCATTACTATCCCGATATTGTTTAAAAAAGCGAGTTGGCGAGCGCTACTAAAACCGGACTTAATCTAATCAATAAGTAGATCATATTTAGATTATGTCTTTATAAATTTTAACTATGAATTTAAGTTTCATTATATTTATTATTGGTTTATTTGGTTTTATATTTAACCGTAATAATATTATATTATTATTCATTTCAATTGAAATTATGTTATTAGGATTAACAATTAATATATTAAATACTGCATTAATTAATTATGATGTAGATGGTTTAATATATGGTATAATTATAATAATAATAGCTGGTGCTGAAAGTGCTATAGGTTTAAGTATATTAGTAAGTTATTATAGATTAAGAGGACATATTAATATAGAAAATAATTAATGATAATTATCACAATATTTTTACCTATATTAGGTAGTATCGTATCTGGTTTATTAGGACGTTGATTAGGTTATAAATGAAGTAGTCAAATAACAACATTAACAATAATAATAGCATGTATTTTATCATATATATTAGCAATTAATGTATTAATGGGAGATGGTATCTCTTATACAGTTAATATTAGTAAATGAATTTATGTAGAATATTTAGAAATTGATTGATCATTTGTAATAGATGAATTAACAGTAACAATGTTAATACCAATATTAACAATATCATCATTAGTACATATATATGCATTAGGATATATGAGTCATGATCCTCATCAAAGTCGTTTCTTTTCAATATTATCAATGTTTACAGGATTTATGGTAATATTAGTAACAGGTGATAATTATTTAGTAATGTTTGTAGGATGAGAATTTATTGGATTAGCTTCATATTTATTAATATCATTCTGATATACAAGATTATTAGCTATGAAATCAGCATTATCAGCATTATTAATGAATAAATTTGGTGATACATTTTTAAGTTTAGGATTAATTATAACAATATGAACATTTGGTACATTAAATTATAATAGTATATTTGCATTATCACAATATATTAATACTGATATATTAAATTTAATAATGATATGTTTCTTAATAGGTGCTACATCTAAAAGTGCTCAATTAGGATTACATAATTGATTATTATCTAGTATGGAAGGTCCTACACCAGTATCAGCTTTATTACATGCTGCATGTTTAGTTTGTGCTGGTATATATTTATTAATAAGATCATCTTATATATTAGAATATAGTCCTACTGTATTATTAATATGTTTATGATTAGGAGGTTTAACTACAATTATAGCTGGTATAATAGCTATAACATCTAATGATATTAAAAAAATTATAGCATTATCTACTATGTCACAATTAGGTTTAATGGTTGTTGCTATTGGTTTATCTGCTTATAATATAAGTTTATTCCATTTATTCTGTCATGCTATGTTTAAAGCTTTATTATTTATGAGTGCTGGTAGTATTATTCATAGTATTGTATCTGAATCTCAAGATATTAGAACATATGGAGGTTTATTAAATTATTTACCTGTTACATATGTTTGTATATTAATTGCTTCATTATCATTAATGGCATTCCCTGGATTAACTGGTTATTATTCTAAAGATATTATTATTGAATCTACTATTGGTGTTTATACTATATCTGGTTATATTATATATTGATTATCATTAAGTTCAGCTACATTAACTACATTATATAGTATTAGATTATTATATTTAGTTTTCTTTAATACTCCTAATAATAGTAAATTTGCTTATTTAAACTTACATGAATCTTCATGATTAATGTTAATACCTATGATTATATTAAGTTTCGCTTCTATATTCTTAGGTTATATTACTCGTGATATTTATTTAGGATTTGGTTCACCATTTAATAGTATATTTATACATCCTAATAATTTATCTATTATTGATACTGAATTATCTATTAATATTGTATATAAATTATTACCTTTAATATTAACTATATTAGGTACTATTGTTATATTAGTATTATATGAATTCTATTATAAATTTATATTAGTTTATAATAATAATACTTTATTATCAATTTATAATTATTGTAATAATAAATTTATGTTAGATCAAATATTAAATAATATTATTATTAGATCATCATTACAAGAAGGTATTAAATTAAATAGTTTTATTGATAAAGGTACTTTACAAATATTAGGACCACGTGGTATTTATGATACATTAAATATTATTGTTTATAATACTATTAAAGTATCTACTGGTTCATTATTACATTTCTCATTAATATTATTAGCTGGTGTATTATTCTTAATATTATCTGTTATATTCAATATATCTATACCTTTATTATTAATATTCTGTATAGCTTTATTAGGTACAACTCTTTAAGCCGTTAGTACAAATTGAATTTTAATTAACTATTCCCATTAGTCGCTAACCCCCTCTGGGGGTATTGATGCGATAAAAAATTAAATAAATCGACCGATGAGGTTTTACCGCTAAGTTCTTAACCCCCTATGGGGGTATGGGTTCTATCCAATAGTAGTGGCTGAAAGTACTAAAGCTTAGGATTCTACCCAAACGTAAAATGATACAAATTATTAGCAAATTGAATAGTACCAGATGCTTAGCCGCGGCGCGGCCGAGTAGGCACAATTTCGTCTTTATAAGTAATAGGGATTATAGTTTAATTGGTAAAACATAAATTTTGCATATTTATAAAATGGGTTCAATTCCCATTGATTCCAATAATTAAGGTAAATATAGTTTAATGGTAAAACATATGTTTGTGGTACATATTATCAGAGTTCAATTCTCTGTATTCACCCATAAGATTAGGATTTTGAGCGCTAAGCGCTTCGCCAACTTAGATAGTTTAATAGGTTAAAACTACCGCTTCATAAGCGGTTAATGTAGGTTCAAAACCTTCTCTAAGTAATAACCTGGTGTATCATCCCCAGTAATAATTATAAAGGCGCGGGAGGGAGACCTCCCTAACGCATATACGCTAAGTACTTAGCGATGCGATTATTCTTTATAATGATAATTAATAAATAAAATACAATGAATTTTTCTATAAAAAAAATCATATTAAAAAATATAATTAAATTATTATTATTAAATCGTATTAAAT
>ENA-UOOI01001489-UOOI01001489.1-fermentation-metagenome-genome-assembly--contig:-NODE-1489-length-24174-cov-4.320204_pt1 | contig 24174 bp, 23 predicted proteins | sample MGYA00245779_ERZ724027 | MGnify/ENA primary metagenome ERZ724027 (study PRJEB28704, sample SAMN03018318) | fermentation metagenome | biome: anthropogenic terrestrial biome; feature: soil; material...
GATTATCAAGGCTGCAGGCCTTAGAACTTACAAAACTTGAATCTGGCGAATGAGTGTTCAAAATGACATAATCCAAATTACGAATTGAAGTTTATTGCCATACAAGTTTTCAAGAGAATCGATGATTATGGTATAATAATGTTAATATATATTTAAATATCTTTTGCAGCATATGCAAGATGTTTTACTATAATTATTTTTTAAAATACAGGATATAAATAATACCGGTGTCCGGCCTATGATAATTTTGCAAAGAGGGAGATTTCTATGAAAGCTGAAAAAATGGTCATAATCGATGGAAACAGCCTGATGAACAGGGCATTTTATGCGATACCATCTCTGACAGATTCAAAGGGTGAGTGCACTAATGCCGTTTATGGGTTTACAAATATGCTTTTAAGGATAATAAGTGAAGAAAAGCCTGAATATATGGCGGTCGCATTTGACAGAAAAGCTCCGACATTTAGGCATAAAGCATATACCGAATACAAAGCGGGAAGAAAGAAGATGCCCCCTGAGTTAAATTCGCAATTTCCCATAATAAAAAAAGTGCTTAAGGCATTTAATATCGGCATATATGAAATAGACGGATATGAAGCCGACGACATAATAGGGACGGTCGCAAAAAAATGCGAGAAGGAACTGGATGTGACGATATATACGGGAGACAGGGATGCTCTTCAGCTTATATCCGATCATACAAAGGTTGCAATCACCAAGAGAGGCATAACTGATATCGATATATATGATTCTGACAAGATGATGGATAAATATAATGCAACTCCAAGGCAGTTTATAGATATAAAGGGCCTTATGGGTGATGCTTCCGATAATATCCCGGGAGTTCCAGGCATTGGAGAGAAAACTGCCATAAGGCTTATAGATGAGTTTAAAAGCATTGAAGGCATACTGGAAAACATAGATACTATAAAAAGTGCCAAGATCAAAAAATTGATGATAGAATATGCGGAGCAGGCATTATTCAGCAAAAAGTTAGCAACGATCGTAACAGATGTTCCTATAGAATTTAATATAAACGAAATGAGATTGAAGGAAGCAGACAGACAAAATCTATTATCTGTTTTCCGGGAACTTGAATTCAAAAGCCTTATTGAAAAGATGGAATTGAATAAAGGCACATCGTCTGAAAATTTAAGTGCTGTGGACTGTAAGATAGCAGACAGGAAAGATATAGAAGAGCTGATTCAAGATGTGAAGCGTTCAAAGAGATTCTCAATCGTATTTATTATAAGGGGCACTGACTTTTATAATACCGATATCGAAGGAATAGGCATGTCAAATGATGGTAATAGCGCTTTATTTATAAAGCCTGATCATGAATATATAGAAATGCTTAAGGATATTTTGGAAGATGAAAATATAAAAAAGTACAGCCATAACGCAAAAGATGGATATGTAAGCTTAAATAAACACGGTATCGACTTAAAGGGGTTGGAATTTGATACCGCCATCGCATCATACTTATTAAATCCTTCTGAAAGTACCTATAATATAGATGAGCTGTTAAGGCGCTTTTTGAATATAGATATAAAACCCGAAAAAGAGATTCAAAAAGAGATTAAAGACGGGGCCGACCGGAGTATCATATGCAGTTATTTGTGTACAGAGGCAGCAGGTGTGTTTAAACTTACGGATATATTAAAAAAGAAAATATCGGAAAGCGGTATGGATTTTCTGTATTATAATGTAGAAAATCCATTGATAGAAGTATTGGCAAGCATGGAAATCACGGGATTTAAAGTTGATAAGAATATTTTGCTTAAATTATCGGATGAATTTGGAAGTGAAATAGATCAGTTGACGGCAGATATATATAAAATGTCGGGTGAGGAATTCAATATTAATTCTCCAAAACAGCTTGGGCATATATTATTTGACAAGTTAAAGCTCCCTGTGATAAAGAAGACAAAGACAGGATATTCTACGGATGCCGAGGTTCTTGAAAAGTTAGCTCCGCAAAATGAGATAGTAAAAAAATTGCTCGATTACAGGCAAATTATGAAATTAAAATCCACATATGTAGATGGGCTTCTACACATTGTAAATGAAGACGGGAGGATTCATTCGAGTTTTAATCAGACAGTTACTGCGACGGGAAGGATCAGCAGTACGGAGCCAAATCTTCAGAATATACCCGTAAGGCTTGAAATAGGCAAGAGGATAAGGAAGGTATTTATTCCATCAAATGATGAATGCCGGATACTTTCAGGTGATTATTCACAGATTGAGCTCAGGGTGCTTGCACATATTTCAAAGGATAGAAATTTAATGGATGCATTTTATAATGGATTGGACATACACAGAAAGACAGCGTCAGAAGTATTTGGCGTTCCGATGGATGAAGTTACGTCTACCATGAGAAGCAGGGCAAAAGCTGTAAATTTCGGGATCATATATGGCATAAGCGATTTCGGGCTGGCCAAGGACATTGGAATAAGCAGGAAGGAAGCAAAAACATATATAGATAATTATTTGAATAAATACAGCGGTGTAAAAAGTTATATGGAAGGCATAGTAAAAAAGGCTAAAAAAGATGGTTTTGTTACAACGATTTTGAACAGGCGAAGGTTCATACCCGAGATTAAATCTTCAAACTACACGGTAAGATCCTTCGGTGAAAGATTGGCAATGAATACGCCGATTCAAGGCAGTGCAGCCGATATCATAAAGATAGCCATGGTAAAAGTCTATTACAGGCTAAAGGAGAGAGGCCTTAAATCCAAATTGATACTACAGGTGCATGATGAACTTATTGTGGATGTTTATAAGGATGAATTAGATGCAGTCAAGGAGATTATAAAGGATAGCATGGAGAATGCCTTTAAATTGGATGTACCTTTGAAAGTTGATATTAATTCGGGAAACAACTGGATGGAGGCCAAGTAGTAGTCATGAAAATAGTAGGGCTGACCGGTGGGATTGCATGCGGTAAAAGTACGGTATCTAAAATCTTAAAAGACCTTGGAGCTTTTATTATAGATGCCGACATGGTGGCAAGGGAAGTTGTCAGGCCTGGGGAAAATGCGTATAAAAATATACTGATTCGCTTTGGATCAGGGATATTAAATCAAGATGGCACATTAAACAGGAAAGCTTTGGGGAATATTATATTCAATGATAGATATAAGCTTATGCTTCTTAATAATATTACTCATCCGGAAATCAGAAGGGCAGTAATTGATAAGCTAAAGAAGGTTAAGGATGAGGATAAGTATAATGTTATTATTATAGATGCAGCTTTGCTTTTGGAAGCGAAAATGGATGATATCGTCGATGAAGTATGGCTCGTATATGCAGATTTAGGAACGCAGATCCAAAGGCTTGTAAAAAGGGATAATATGACTGAGAAAGAAGCGAGGATGAGGATAAATTCGCAGATGCCTGTGGAAGAGAAGATGAAGCGCTCTGATAAAATAATAGACAATTCCGGAGACATCGATTATACAAAAATGCAGGTTTTGAAATATTTTAATGAGATCAATATAGATGGGAGGGGACCCATTGCGCATACGTGATTTAAAGTTACTTTTTATAGCTGCCGTGATTATTATAATTGCCGTTGTAAACTGCAAGTCAATAATAAGATATTTTTATCCTTTAAAATATGAAGATATCATTAGAAAATATTCACAAGAATATAATATAGATCCTTATTTGATTATGGCGCTTATAAATGTCGAGAGCCACTATAATCCCGATGCAACATCAAAAAGGGATGCGAAAGGATTGATGCAGATAACTTCGCAGACCGGCGAATGGGGTGCTAAACAGCTTAATATACGGGATTTCAAGGATGATATGTTATATGATCCTGATTTAAATATAAAGATAGGATGCTGGTATATAAACAATTTAAGGCTTGAGTTCAATATTAAAGACAGCGAGGACGACATTATATTGATGCTGGCAGCCTATAATGGAGGAAGCGGCAATGTGAGGAAATGGCTTCAAAGCGGGAGTTACAGCAAAAATGCCATCGGCTTGGATCAAATTCCGTTTGCCGAAACGCAGCAGTATGTTAAAAAAGTAATTAAAAATTATAAGATATACAGATGGATAGACAATAAATAAATCGATATAAATAACTCGTTTAGAGCTTCATATATAAACAATTGCGTGCCGTTTGGCGCGTTTTTTTATTATTTTATTATAAAAGAAGGAATATGGGGAATCGTATAGAACTACATAGAAAAATTTACTTATATAATTTTTATTGGAGTGAAATATCGTGGAAAAAGAAAGCAGAATAAATATTTACAACTACACAGTTGGAACAGCTTTCGTTATTTTACTGTTATCGATAACCATAAGCAGGGGATTTATTATATATGATAAAAAGCTTTTTTTATTTCTCATAATAATAGAAATAGTTATTGATAAATTCAATATACGTACGCCTAAAGTGTGGATAAGCTTTGCTTCAATAATCGAGCTTGCAAGTTTCTTGCTGCTCGGAATAGTAAATAGTGCATGGATTCAACTGATTTTTATTTTTGTGACAGATTACCTGATGTATAAAAAACCGTTCAATACGGTATTCTTGAATGCAGGCATGACTTTATCCAAAATGTTCGCAGGATCGATTGCATACAAGCTGGTTTTTGAGTCGTTGGGAAGCATGAATGAAAGGTATTTCTCGGTTTCAATGTTTCTCCCCGCTTTATCGTTTACTGTCGCGGCATTTATATGCAATTATATTTTTATATTCATTCAGTTTTATCTAATAAATAACAAACTCGACATGAGGGACGTATTTGACAGCATGAAGTGGGAAATAATCTCGCTGTTTTTCTCAATACCTGCCGCATCGGAATTTGCAGACATTTATAAATACAGCAGCTCACATAATTTATGGTTTTCGACACTTTTTATCCTTCCTATTGTGTTTGCGTGTTTTATATTTACGACCATGAAGAGCACGATTTTCGCAAATAAACAGCTTAAAGCGTTATCAAAGGTGGCTCTGACAATAAACAAGTTTCTTGATGTTGAAAAGACATATAACTCCGTGCTGGATGCCATAAATTCGCTTGTCAGCTTTAAAGGATGTTATATATTCGATATGAAGGATGAAGAAGGAGAAATGATACCTGTCGCATATAGAATGGACGATGATTTCTCCGACAAGGTTTACAGTTTTTCAGTTGAAGAAAGCATATTAGGGCAGATAGTCCATTCTTCAAAAGCGATTATTATAAATGATTTATATATGAAGCCGGGTGACAAGGGTTACTGTGAATACTGCACAATATATAAATCCTGCATACTTGTACCTATGAGGAGGTTAAATAAATGCATAGGCTGTATTATCATATTCAGTGATGAATACAGGGCCTTTGGAGACGAAATACTGGAATTTCTCATGATACTTTCTGATCAAGCCACGATCGCCATTGAAAATGCGAAACTTTTCAGACTGTCTGAAGAAGAAGCTATAACCGATGGTTTAACATATTTATATAATCAGAGATTTTTTTATAGCTGCATCGAGAAAAAAATAAGGGAATGTGAAAAGAACTCGGATGCCATGAGCCTTATAATATTCGATATCGATTATTTCAAAAGGATAAATGATACCTATGGTCATTTAGTGGGTGACTTTGTTATTAGGGAAGTTGCGAGGCTAATCAAGAGCTCCGTAAGGAAAAATGATATAGTTTCAAGATATGGAGGAGAGGAGTTTACGGTGATATTGCCAAGCAGTAAAAGCATGGATGCATATGCCATTGCTGAAAGGATCAGGAAAAGAGTGGAGGATCATATATTTAGATACAAGACCTTTAATATCAAGCTTACAATAAGCGGGGGAATATCCGAATATCCGAATCCTGCATCGAATGCCATGGAAATGGTAAGCTTTGCCGATAGGGCGATGTATTCAGGGGCGAAGGAAAAGGGAAGGAATAAAATAAAGATATATGATACCGGAATGTTGTAAAGTTTTTTAATAAACATGTTGAGGATTTAATATAATATAATAGCCTCGTAAACTGTTACTTATGCAATAAGCAATGGGGGAGTGCATTATGGGATAATATTTGTTACTGTTATGGCATTTTAAAATAAAAAATATTCATAATTTGGTAGGAGAATGATAACAATAAATTTCATATAGATTAAAGCTAAACCTATTCCAAGGTTTTGATACAGCAGCCCGGTAGGGGGTTATGGGTAGAATTCATCCCATGTGTTTTTGCTGTGTCTATGGCTGAAACAGAGGTGCTTAAAATGTATAGATTTATAAGGAAAGTTCTCCTGCTATCTACTATATTTACAATAATGTTTATATGCATTCTCCATGTTAAGTGGGCATATGCAGTATCTGAGCCTTCAGCGAAGGCTAAAGTGAAGATAGCAAGTACTGAAACGAAAAAGGTAAATTATAAAAAGAAATATAAGGTTGCATCAAGAAGCGGTTCAAGTCTTAGTACATTTAAAAATGTGGGTAATGTAATCGATTATGCATGTAAATATATAGGTGCCAGATATAAATACGGTACAGCGGGACCTGCTGCATTTGATTGTTCCGGGTTTATTATGTTCGTAATGGGAAATTACGGTATATCGCTTCCACATTCGGTATACAGCCAGAAAGATTATGGAAAGACTGTATCCAGGGGTGACCTGATGCCAGGTGATCTGGTTTATTTTACTACATCCGGCAATGGGAAGATATCCCATGTAGGTATATATATTGGAGATGGAAATTTTATACATGCATCTTTAAAGGGAGTAATGATAAGTAACTTGAGCCAGAGATATTATAGCAGCCGGTATGTTACGGCAAAAAGAATCATTAATTGAGGGGAGCAGTTTTTTGCTCTCTTTTTTATTTGGGAATATCAAATATAAAATATAATCCTTTTGCATGCGATTGCTGTTAAAAGAAAAAATCATATGATATAATTGGTAATAAATGTTATATTCAGTGCGGGGAGGTTGCACCATGAAATATATAAGATTTGAGTTTGAGGATAATGAATTTGCAAAACTCAATAGATATTTTATAAAAATGATCATTCCTTTTGTCATACTTGTAGTTTCGGCAGGGCTTTTATTATCCAAATTGATAATTATACCTGCCATGTCGGGATCTTCAGCTATAGATGATAAAAGCACAATAAAATATATGAAAGTCAAGCCGAAGAAGTTTTATACTCTTCAGATGGGTGCGTTTGAATCGGAACAGAATGTAAAACTATTTGCAGACAGACTGAGAAAAAAGGGAATACCTTCCTTTATAAATATGGAAATGAAGTATTACCACGTTACTACATGCGCGGATGAAAATAAAGCGTGGGTTACAAAAAGGTTACAATATTACAAATCTCTTGGATATAATAGTATAATTAAAAATATGTCCATTAATGTAAAGGATTTGCCGGAAGCTCTAAAAAATGACCAAAAATGTGCTCTGTTTTATAGCTTGCTTAAGGTTACCGGCGATTCCATAAGTATAAATCAAGATGCATTAAGAGATTATGAGTCTAAAAAGACGGATGATAGAATTCTGAAAAGTAAATTATATGCATCGTACAGCAATATTGCCAAAATATACAATGAATATAAAAAATCATCGACATCTTTAGACTTTAAAGAAATCGACAAGAAAGTAAATGATCAAATAAGCTTATTCAGTGAAATAGGCAAGAATGGGGGAGTGGTAGATAAAATAAATATTGATGAGAAAATGATGCAGATTATATATTATTACCGGGACATCGCTGATAAAGCTAACAGCCTGATTTAAATGTTTGTGCCGGTTTTAAAAAATATATATTATGTTATTAACTACGGCATGGTATTGTTTTTGCCTGTAGAATACAAAAAATACCATAAACCTTCAAATACTTGTATCATGCTTGATTAAATGATAAACTATTATGAGAAAATAAATAAAAAACCCAAATTTTTATTATTTGGAGAATAATTATCTTCTCAGGGGGTAGAATCAATGGTAGGGAAGGGCTATAAAAGTATAAGCAACCTGATAATATTATTGATTATTTGCGGAATAATAGGCAGCTTTGCAGGGGATCTTTTAAAGCCATATATACCGGGGCTGCTTTCTAAAAATTTTAATATAGGTTTTGGCCCTTTGCCGATAAACTTAAAGATATTAAGTCTGACTCTTGGTTTTTCACTGAATTTGAACTTGTTTTCCATGATCGGACTGGTTATTGCATTGATTATATATTTCAGGCTTTAGGCAAGGTATATGGCTGCTTTAAAAGTAATATTGCATATAAGTTTTCAGGAAGAGCTGAATTTCAGGCTTTCCTGTATTCTAAAGCATTCAGGCATAGATATTTTTAAAATAGGTGTTAAGGATGAATAGTTTAAGGAATAGTTTAACAATCAAAGACATGCCTGCTTCGGAAAGGCCTCGCGAAAGGCTATCGAAGTATGGTGCTGATGTATTGTCAAATTCGGAATTGTTAGCCATAATATTAAGAACAGGAAGCAGAAATGTTTCAGCAATTGACCTGGCAAATAAGCTTTTGAAAGGTGAAGGCGGGTTAAGGCGCCTTTATGAGCTGAGTTTTGAAGAATTAAAGAGCATTGATGGCATCGGTAGCGCAAAAGCTTCGCAAATAAAGGCTTCACTTGAGCTTGGAAAACGCCTCAGGACTTTTAAGGATGATGTAAGCTTGTACATTAAATCTCCGGATGATATTGCAAGCATTGTGATGGAAGATATGCGTTATCTAAAGAAGGAATGCTTAAAACTTATAATGCTGAATACAAAAAACATGGTTATTTCTATCAAAGATGTTTCGATAGGAGGATTGAATTCTTCGATCGTACATCCAAGGGAAATATACATAGAGGCCATAAAGAGATCAAGCTCCTCGATTATAATATGCCATAATCATCCTTCAGGAGACCCATCTCCAAGTAATGAAGATATAAACGTCACGAAGAGAATATATGAGGCAGGAAAAATTATCGGGATAGAACTGCTGGATCATATTATAATAGGTGATGGAAAATATATAAGTTTAAAAGCAAAAAATATTATGTGATCGATAAAGCTGTTGGAAAGGGGATAAATTAATGAGCTTTTTAGGATTAGTAAAGGATATGGGGATAGATTTAGGTACTGCAAATACATTGATATATGTAAAGGGAAAGGGAATAGTGTTAAGGGAACCATCCGTGGTTGCGGTAAGGAATGATGCATCAAAGATGCCTCTTGCGGTTGGTGATGATGCCAAGCAGATGATAGGAAGAACACCTGGGAATATAGTTGCGATAAGGCCGCTTAAGGATGGTGTTATCGCTGATTTTGATATTACACAGACCATGATGAAATATTTCATACGAAAGGCATTCAGCAAAGGGACTTTCACAAGGCCGAGAATAGTCGTATGCTATCCTTCCGGAGTGACTCAGGTTGAAAGGAATGCAATTGAAGAAGCTACCTACCAGGCCGGTGCAAAGCATGTATATTTGCTTCCGGAGCCTATGGCGGCTGCAATTGGTGCAGGTCTTCCGGTTGAAGAACCTACGGGAAGCATGGTCGTCGATATCGGCGGAGGCACTACCGATGTCGCGGTAATATCACTGGGAGGAATTGTAACCAGCAAAGCTTTGCGTATTGCAGGAGATGAAATGGATCAGGCAATAGTTTCATATATTAAAAGGCAGTACAGCCTGATGATAGGCGAAAGGACTGCAGAGGAGATAAAGATAGAGATAGGTTCCGCATTTGAAACAGATGCTGAAAAAACCAAAGAGATAAGAGGAAGGGATCTTGTTACAGGACTTCCAAAACTTTTGGTTATAACTTCATCGGAAATAAGGGAAGCTTTAAGCGAACCTGTAAACGCTATAATCGATGCGATAAAGTCCACACTTGAAAAAACACCTCCCGAGCTTGCAGCGGATATCATGGATAAGGGTATAATGCTGACAGGGGGAGGAGCTTTGCTCAACGGGTTAGACAAACTTATCAATAAGGAGACGCAGATGCCTGTAAATATTGCGGAAGAGCCGCTGGACTGCGTTGCAATAGGTGCAGGGAAGGCGCTAGAAAATATTGACAGGCTGGGTACTATAAGTTCTTTATCTTTAACAAAAAAGAACAGGTAGAAAGCGGGTGTATGTATGCGCCGGATTCTACAGAACAGATTGCTTACCATAGTAATCGTACTTAGTTTGATATTTGTTGTTTTTATCGGACTTACCGCCACAAGAAGCGACAGGGCGGGCATATTTGAAGGTGTCGTGGGAGATGTGCTGAATCCCGTACAAAAGTATCTGTACATGGGCGGTCAGCGGATCAATAATTTTTTTGAATTTATTGTGAATATTTCTTCAATCAGCAAAGAAAATGAAAGCTTGAAGAAAAAGGTAACAGAGCTTCAAAATTCGATGGCTGATTATGAAACTATGAAGACCGAGAACCAGAAATTTAAAGATATGTTAAAATTCAGGGACGAAAATAAATCGTACTCTACGGTTGCCGCAAATGTTATAGGAAAGGGATCCGGTAACTGGTTTGATATAATCATAATAAATAAGGGAACCAACCAGGGTATAAAGAAATATTATCCGGTAGTCGCAGCCCAGGGGCTTGTTGGACAAGTTACTAAAACAGGGCCCAACTGGTCAGAAGTTATGTCTATAGTCAATGAAAGCAGCAGGATCAGGGCGTCCTTAAGCAGGACGGATGAACAGGGTATAATACAGGGTATGTCAGCCGTAAACGGTGAAAAAAATTGCAAAATAATGTACCTGAAAAGCGATTCCGATATTAAGAAAGGGGATTCTGTCGTCACTTCAGGCATGAGCAAGTTTTTCCCCAAAAATATAATGATAGGTACAATTGAAGATGTAAGCGACGATAGCAATGAATTTGCAAAATCCGCCATAATAAAACCCAGCGTCGATTTTACAAAGATCAGGGAGGTATTTGTTGTGACGAATTCGATCAGCAAGGACGATTATCCCGATGAGGCGACTATAAAATGAAAAGGTTTGTTATACCGTTGATAATATTGATGCTCGTAGGAATACAGAATAGTTTGTTCGAGAATATACGCATATTGGGGGTAAAGCCTGATATCGCTTTAACATTTGTTATATGTTATACGTTTGTAAGGGGCAACCCGGAAGGTACTGTGGCCGGTATATTATGCGGCTTATTCGAGGATATTTTTTTTGCAGGTGCCTTTGGAATAAATTCTATTGGATGCATGATTACTACATATCTAATCGGAAGTATGGAAGGCAACCTCTATAAGGATAATATATTTATTCCAGGCATATTTACATTCATTGGAAGCATACTAAAAGAATGTATCGTCATGCTCATGCTGTATCTTACAAGAAACAATATCGTATTATATAGTGCTTTAACAAAGATAATAATACCTGAAGCCATATATAATACGATAATTGTCGTACTGTTTTTTAAATTTGCGGCTAAAATAAGTAGCAGGTACTATATAATGAAGCCCGGCAATTTTATTTCCTGAGAAGGTGTATATTTATGGAGAAAAAGAAATATTTTACGAGGTATACAGCTTTATCTATAATACTCATCGTTATGTTTTCGGCTCTGTGCTTCAAGCTGGCTGACTTGCAGATTGTGCATGGAGATGAGTTCTTGAAGCAAGCGCAGGATAAAAGCATAAGGGAAATTCCATATGAAGCTCCAAGAGGCGAGATAATCGACAGAAACGGTTACAAGTTTGCAACGAATGTCCAGAGTTACACGATATTTATGATGAAACCTGAAGATGACAATAAAGATGCCGGATCAAAGAAGGAATCCGGCTTGAATGCTGCAATCAAAAATATGCTCGGCGCTTCAAACAAAGAAGCAACACAATCGGATGATAGCGGTAAACCAGAGTTAAATGATGTAATCGAAAGGCTGCTGGATATTTTAAACAAAGACAAAGAAAAGATAAATGATGATTTTCGCATTATATTGAAAACCGACGGCAGCGGTAAGACATATTTTGATTTCGATTTTAATAGTACTGATGAAAAGGAAAGAGAAAAATCCGCAAATGATTGGATTAAAAAAAATATAGCTGATGAAAAGGTGAGAGAAAGCCTTACGGATGGGAAGATAAAAATGACTCTGCAGCAGAAGGCTGAAAAGGCTTTCAATGAGTTGGTAGATGAATTCGATGTAAAGCCTAAGAATAAAAACCACCAGAACTTGAATTTTAAAAGGCAGATGGTGGTTGTGAATCAGATGATAAAAGACATGGGCTATCAGATGTATAAACCTGTTGAGATAGCATATGTAAGCCAGAGTACAGCATTTGAAATAATGGAGAAAAGTTTATATCTTCCAGGTGTCGATTACAGGCTCAAGCCTTTGAGGACATATCCTTACGGAGAACTGGCATCCCTTATAGTGGGGAGCCTGAGGAAGATTCCCGCAGAAAAGTCCGATGAATATAAAGCTAAGGAATATGATATCAATTCGGATTTGATAGGAAGGGATGGAATCGAATCCGCTGAAGAAGATAAATTAAGAGGAACGAAGGGTAACAAGAGGGTAAGGGTCGATGCAAAAGGAAGAGTAACTGAGGAATTTCCAGTAAAGGATTCTATTCCGGGGAAGAACGTTATGCTTACAATAGATAAAAATCTGCAGCAGGTTGCGGAGAATTCCCTTGATAATGTGATGAAAGATCTCAGAACCGGTCAGGGCGGCCTCGATAAAAAGAAATATCCAAATGCTACAAGGGGCGCTGCCGTAGTCCTGGATGTAAAAACAGGCGAAGTCCTCGCAATGGCAAGCAGACCCGGCGGATACAACCCCAATGATATGGCAGCCAACGGAAGCATAAATCAGAGCCTTTGGAAAAAGCTTTCGGGCGATAAAAGCCTCTATCCGGATATTAAAGATCCGGAGAGAATTCCAAAGCCGATGTTTAATTACGCAACCCAGGGAGCCGTGCCTCCAGGGTCGACATTCAAGATGATATCAGCCATAACGGGTCTTGAAACAGGTCAGATAACGCCTTATACGCGAATCAACTGTGTAGGGCAATACAGGGTTGTCAAAAACTTTACAGGCAACTGCTGGATATGGAATTATCATCCCGGAAGAGGGCATGGATGGCAGGTGCTGCGTACTGCTCTGGAAAACTCATGCAACTATTTTTTCTTTGATGTCGGACGGCGTGTAGGACTGGACAATTTGGCAAAATATGCAAAATTGTTCGGACTTTCAAATGATCCGACAGGCATAGAGATCGCTGAAAGGCCGGGGAATGTTTCAAACGTCGAAACCGCAAAGGAAAAGGCCGTTGCCGTATCATTAAACGGTATACTGAGGGATATATGCGAGCCTAATTATGATCCAAAAATAGGAAAGTTTAATCCTACGCCGGAGCAAAAAACATTGATTGAGAACATGCTCAAAAACAATGACAGAAGCTATTCAAAGCTTAAGGATGCCGGAATAACCAGTGCAAAGATGAGAGACAGGATAATCCAGGGCGTCATTGCGGCTTATCATGATTATAATAACCAGTGGCTTGCACTTAATGCTGCAATTGGCCAGGGAGACGATTATTTTACGCCGCTGCAGATGGCAAATTATGTAGCGACTATTGCAAACGGAGGGGTGAGATTAAAGCCTCATCTTGTAAAGCAGATATTGAGCCAGAATGGTGAGGTATTAGATAGCGTCAAGCCGGAAGTCATGGAGAAAATAAATCTTAAGCCTTCTACTCTGCCGGCGGTTATAGCGGGCATGAATGCTGTTACTGGCGGGGAAACCGGTACTGCTGTTTCTGCATTTAAAAATTTCCCAATACAAACTGCAGGCAAAACAGGAACGGCGCAGGCAACAGGGAAAAGAGACGATTATTCATGGTTTGTAGGATTTGCCCCAGCCGACAATCCACAGATCGCCGTGGCGGTTACAATACACGAAGGCGGCGGACATGGAGGGGCAAATGTCGCAAGGGATATTTACGAATATTACTTCAAATTGAATACAGGCAATCAGGCTGCAAAGCAGACAACATCGCATGCAGCCACAAATTAAACCCGCACAGGGTTTATTTTTTTCGCTTTTTTGCAGGAATTATAGAATTTATGAAGAAAATTTATAGGTATACAATGGAGGTATCAGGATGAAAGAGCAAAATATATTGTTTAAAGGCACTAAAGATGGCGTTACGGTTGTAGTAAATGATGATACTGATTATGAATTAATAAAAAAGGCAATCGACAGCAAAGTGCGTATTTCGAAAAACTTTTTTAAAAACGGCAGATTATTTATTGACTTTTCAAATACTCATATTGATAAAATTGTTCAGAATAAGATTCAGGAACAAATTTTTGATGATTTTCAAATCACAATGGAAAAAGTGGAGAAGACGAAAGGCAGAATGTTTACCGGTATTTACGAAGGAAAGACGAAGTTTTTAAGCGGTACTATTCGTTCAGGCCAGCATATCGAATACGAAGGCAATATTGTAGTGATAGGCGATATAAATGCAGGAGGTCAAATTACGGCAGAAGGGAACATAATCGTGCTGGGCTCATTGAGAGGTGTGGTACATGCAGGGTCATCGGGGAACACAAAAGCAGTTGTGGCTGCGTTTTCTCTCCAGCCTACGCAGCTTCGGATAGCCGATGTCTTTTCAAGGGCGCCTGATGGAAAGGCGCAAAAACCTAAGTGCCCAGAACTTGCAAGGGTTAAGGATGGCTGTATCGTTATAGAGCCATATGCACCAAATAAATTTTTTGATTAAAAATTTTTTACAGTTTTCGAAAAAGGTATGGAGGGATATAAATGGGTGTTGCTTATGTAATAACTTCCGGTAAGGGCGGAGTTGGAAAAACAACAACAACTGCAAATGTCGGTACGGCTCTTGCAAAGTTGGGCAAAAAAGTTGCAATTGTTGATGCTGATACAGGACTTAGGAATCTCGATGTGGTTATGGGTCTTGAGAACAGGATAGTTTACGACCTTGTAGATGTAGTGGATGGAATTTGCAGATTGAAACAGGCTCTTATAAGAGACAAAAGGTTTGAAGGGTTGTATCTTTTGCCTACGGCTCAAACAAAAGAAAAGACGGCTGTAAGACCCGAGGAGATGCAGAAAATATGCAATGAACTAAAAGAAGAGTTTGAGTTTGTTTTGATAGATTGCCCGGCGGGGATTGAAAGAGGTTTCGAAAATGCTATTGCAGGGGCGGATAAAGCAATCGTAGTTACTGTTCCCGAAGTGTCGGCTGTAAGAGATGCCGACAGGATAATAGGAAAATTGGAGTCTAAGGGTATGACGGACCATGAGCTCATAATAAACAGAATCAAGATTGACATGGCAAAGCGTGGGGATATGTTAAACATAGATGATATGATAGATATTTTATCCATAAAACTTTTGGGAGTTGTGCCCGATGACGAAAAAATAATCATATCGACAAACAGGGGGGAACCTGTCGTGAACGATGAGAGTTCACAGGCCGGAAGGGCATACAGAAATATCGCAAGAAGGCTGAATGGTGAAGATGTGCCTTTTATGCATATCGAATCCGAAAGAAGCTTTAAAAGTTTCATAAAGAAAGTATTCAATATAAAATAAGGGGGAAAAGATATGGACGTATTTAAATCCTTGTATAAGTATGGAAATGGCAGCAAAGACGTGGCCAAAGAGCGCCTCAAGCTGATATTGATACATGACAGAGCTAATATACCCCCGCAGTTTTTGAGTATGATAAAGGGAGACCTTATAAAAGTCATATCCGATTATGCTGAAATCGATGAAGAAGGCATTGAAATAACCATAAATACCGGCGGGGAGGGCGGGAGAAAAAGCAGTGTGTCCTCTCTTGTGGCAAGCATCCCTATAAAGAAGGTAAAGAGCATAGGAAAATAGATAGCGATTTAAAGATAGATTATGTTATTTTGAACACTCATTCGTCGTTCAAAATAACATAAGTTCATATTACGAATCGAAGGTCTTTTAATTTGGCTGTAGATGGGAGATATTATTTATGCTATAATTTTATGTGTATTTTATTCGCTTTTAAGGGGTGTTTGGCTTGAAATTCAATAAAAAACTTATTAAGGACTTTGATTTTGGGCTTCTGATAAATGTTCTTCTTATATGCGTCGAAGGTATTATTGCCATAAGCAGTGCAACCAAGGCTTTTAACGGCGGGAGCATGAAGTTTTTTATTCTTCAGATTATATGGATAATCCTCGGCTTGGCTGTCATGGCTGTAATTGTGTCCATCGATTATAATACCATTAAAATGTATTATAAATTTATTTATATTGCAAATGTCGCTTTGCTTTTATTGCTGGTTGTTCTTAATAAGGTTACCAATGGTGAAATCGGAGGAGAAACAAATGGCGCAGTAAGCTGGTTCAGTATAGGCACTTTTGGGCTGCAGCCGTCTGAATTCATGAAAATATCGCTCATTATAGTCTTTGCCAAAAAAATTGAAGACTTTGAAGGCAATGTAAATAATATTAAAAACCTATCCATACTTTTTCTGTATGCTGCGATACCTCTCGGATTGATTGCGGCGCAGCCTGACTTAGGTACGGATATGGTTCTGGCAGCTATAATAATCGGAATGCTTTTTATGGCAGGCCTTGACCTCAGGATAATTTTTGGAGGCCTGCTTACAGGGGCAGCCAGTATATATGCAATTTGGAATTATACTAAATTGATAAGTGAGGAGCAGAAGGGAAGGATAGTTTCGTTTCTTCATCCTGAGCTTGATCCCTTGGGTACGAATTATCAGCCCAATGAGTCCAAAATAGCGGTAGGCTCTGGGCAGATCTTTGGGATGGGATTTGGAAATGGGTTGCAAAGCGGTGGGGATTATGTTTCATATGCATATTCAGACTTTATATTTTCAGTGATAGCTGAGGATTTCGGATTCATCGGGTCCGTAATCGTGATAGTCGTGTATATATCCTTGATTTTCAAGTGTATCGGCATATCCAGAATTGCAAAGGACAAATTCGGCCGGATGCTGGTGATCGGCGTTGCTTCCATGTTTATATTCCAAGTATTTCAGTGCATAGGCATGGCCATCGGCATTATGCCTATTACCGGGATTACTCTCCCGTTTATAAGCTATGGGGGGAGTTCGATGTTGACAAACATGATAGCTATAGGGTTAGTGCTTAATGTGGGGATGAGAAGGCATAAGATTAATTTCTAGGAGGAGATTTATGAATATAGCGTTTATTGCACATGACAAAAAAAAGGACGACATGATTAATTTTGTTATGAAATATAAGGAAATAATTAAAAAACATAAGTTGTTTGCCACAGGCACGACAGGCAAACTCATAAGTGAGATAGTCGGCCTTGACGTCCACAGGTTTCTGTCAGGTCCACTTGGCGGCGATCAGCAGATAGGAGGGGAAGTAGCTGCAGGTAATATAGATATGGTATTTTTCCTGCGGGATCCTCTGACGGCTCAACCTCATGAACCCGATGTCACAGCGCTTCTTCGCATATGCGATGTCCACAGTGTTCCCCTTGCGACAAACATGGGTACTGCCAAAATACTGATCAATTCCTTAAAATGACGATGATTTTTCGTCGTTTTTTTATTTTTATATAATAAAAATTCACCCCCTAAAATATAAATATATAAAGCACACTGGGGGTGATACTTTGAGAGAGATAGAAAGAAACTACAGTATAAGAAAAAGCGACTACTTAAGCCGCTATTCCTCAAGGTATGGTAAAAGAGGAGTAAAAAGAATAGATAAAAAGACTATAGAAAAAATTATCAACCAATTTATTGTTTCTGCAGTTATTGCACTTGTTATAATCATCATTTCCAACATAAAAACGCCGTTTATAACTGATTTTATTAAAAATGTAAAATGGGTTGCACATGAAGACTATGATTTCAAAGGGCAGTTTAGTGTATTCTTTCAGAAAACTATTCCCGGATTAACTGAAAATGTAAAGAAAATCCCTGACAGCATACTCGGCAAAAACAGCTCCGTAAATACTTCATCTGATAATATGATGATCATTCCCGTAGATGGAGAAATAACATCGGCCTTTGGCATAAGGAATAACCCTGTTGAGCCAGGGAGCAGCGAAATGCATGGAGGAATAGATATCGCCGCATCCGATGGCACGCCGATAAAAGCTGCTATGGGCGGTACCGTCGAAAATGTGGGAGAGGATAAATCGCTGGGAAGAATGGTAAAGATAAAGCATGATGGAGGATTGGAAACAGTATATGGCCACTGCTCGGAGATACTGGTGAATAAGGGGCAAAGCGTTAAGCAGGGCGATATAATAGCAAAGGTTGGCCATACAGGTAATGTAACGGGGCCTCATGTTCACTTTGAAGTGATAAAGGATGGTACAAAAATAGATCCTCTTAATGAGATAAGAAACACTGCAGAGCTTAAATAATTGGGGGTTTTTAAATAGTTGCAGGGTAAATTTAAGATCAATAAGTACTTTATTCTGGCACTTCTGGTGTTTATTATCGCAGGATTCTATAAGGATATGCTGCTTTTATTTTTGTTTGTCATCCTTCATGAGCTATGCCATGTACTAGCGGCATATTTGTGCGGTGTTAAAATAAAAAATATTGAAATTTTCCCATTCGGCGGAGTCGCGAGAATAGACGACCTTGACTATATAGGCATATGTAAAGAGATAATCATAACAATGGCCGGACCTTTATTTAATATCGCTTTAGCCGTTGTCTTATTCATGTTATATAAAGCGGGAGCAATGGCAAAAATGCCTGTTGACATGATAAATATCAACTTGATGATCGCGCTATTTAACTTGTTTCCCGGATTGCCCCTCGATGGAGGCAAGATTTTCAGGGCGGTGCTCAGCTTACGCATTGGTTTCAAAAAAGCCACAAATATAGCCGCGTATTCCGGAAAGATTATTTCGGTTATCATATTTATATTTGGGATTTACGAGATATTTCGCGGCGTGTTCAACATATGGCTTCTGATTGTGCCATTTTTTTTGTTTATTTTAGCAAATAATGAAAAGAATATGGTAATGTTTATGATAATAAAAAACTTATTAAACAAAAAAAAACATTTGAAGACAAAAGGGATGATGGAAACAATGGTTATGTGCGCTCATGAAAATACAAGCATAAGCGATATCCTGAAAAGCTTTGATGTTGACAAATATCATATAGTGATCGTTTTGGGGGAGGATATGAATATCAAAGCCGTATTGACAGAATCACAGATTTTTAATAATCTAACAATGGAGGATAAGGGCTTTACAATAGGTGACATAAGTGAAAAAATCAAGTGAGATATGAAGTTTAAGAATACACGAATTATCTTAAGAAGATTAACTTCAGGAGGAAAGTAATGGGAGTAAATTTATCGGATGAAATGCTTTATAATGTATCAAAACCCGAGAGATATATCGGCAACGAAATGAACAGCGTGCATAAAAATCCAGATGGAATAGATGTAAGATTTGCATTTTGTTTTCCAGATATATATGAAGTCGGGATGTCCCATCTTGGAATGAAGATACTGTATCATATGCTGAACGAAAGAGAAGATACGTATTGTGAGAGAGTTTTTGCCCCGTGGACCGACATGGAAGATGAGATGAGAAAGAGGAATATTCCCCTGTTTGCAATAGAATCAAGGGACGAGATAAAAAAATTCGATTTCGTAGGATTTACCCTGCAGTATGAGATGAGTTATACAAATATTGTCAACATGCTGAACCTTGCAGGATTACCTTTGCGCAGCAAGGATAGAGAAGACGGGCCTTTTATAATATGCGGAGGGCCGTGCGCTTATAACCCCGAGCCATTATATGAAATTGCAGACATATTTGTAATAGGTGAGGGTGAAGAAGTGCTTGATGAGATAATAGACGCATATATAAAGTGGAAGCGTTCCAAAAATGACAGGATACAATTTTTAGAATCGATAGCAAACATAAGAGGTGTTTACATACCTTCTTTTTATGATGTGGAATACAATGAAGACGGGACGATCAAAAATTTTTACCCTGTAGACGAAAAATATCCGAAAACGATACAAAAAAGAATCATAAAAAATCTTGACAGCGCATACTTCCCCGATAAAATAATAGTCCCATACATGGATATCGTTCATGACAGGATAATGCTGGAAGTATTCAGGGGATGCACAAGAGGATGCAGGTTTTGTCAGGCAGGAATGGTATACAGACCGGTAAGGGAGAAAACCAGGGAAAATTTGCTAAAGCAGGCACAAAAGTTGATAGAAAACACAGGATATGAGGAGATTTCCCTGTCATCTTTAAGCATCTGTGATTATTCCGATATAGAAAATTTGGTAATGGATTTGATCGAAGAACATGAAAAGGATAAGGTGGGTGTATCGCTTCCATCCCTTAGAATAGATTCATTTTCAGTAGATCTTATAAATGAAATACAAAAGGTAAGGAAAACAGGACTTACATTTGCCCCTGAGGCTGGAACCCAGAGGATGAGGGATGTTATAAACAAGGGTGTTACCGAGGATGATCTCATAAGATCAGTAACATCTGCGTTTAGTTCGGGGTGGAGCAACATCAAGCTTTATTTCATGATCGGCCTTCCAATCGAAGGAATGGATGATATAGATGGAATTGCAAATATGGCGTATAAGGTAAAGGATGCTTACTACAGTGTGCCAAGGGAGAAAAGAAAAGGCGGTTTGAATATTACCGTAAGCACTTCTTCTTTTGTGCCTAAACCATTCACGCCATTTCAATGGGATGCACAGGATTCGATGGAATTATTAAACGAAAAGCAGAACTTTTTAAAGAAAAGGATAAGGGATAGGCATATAAAATATAACTGGCACGAACCTGAGGTAAGCATGCTGGAGGCAGTGTTTGCAAGAGGGGATAGGAGACTTTCAAATGTTTTGATAAGCGCTTATAAAAAAGGCTGCAAATTTGACGGATGGGCAGACCATTTTAATTTTGATTTGTGGATGGAAGCCTTCAAGGAAAATAATATCGATCCGGCTTTTTACGCAAACAGAAAAAGAAACTATGATGAAATTCTGCCATGGGATCATATAGATATAGGCGTAAAAAAAGAATATCTCATGAATGAGAGGGAGAAAGCAATGAGAGGCGAACTTACTCGGGATTGCAGGGCTGGTTGCACAAATTGTGGCGTCATGGATCTATTTGGCAAGGGGGTATGTTTTAATGGCTCGGTACATAATAAAGTTCTGTAAGGGAGAAGAAGTAAAATTCATATCGCATTTGGACCTTATGAGATGCATGCAGAGAGCTTTGCGCAGGGCTAAAGTAGATGTTTCATATACAAAGGGCTTTAACCCTCATGCTCAGCTTTCCTTTGCGACGCCTCTTCCTGTTGGAATATCAAGCAGATGTGAATATATGAGCATAAAAACCGATGGGGAAATAGATGCTGAAAAGTTGGTATCCAGGCTAAACCGCGCTCTTCCACAGGGATTGGAAATTATAAGCGCAGCAGAGGTGGATGATAATTATCCATCTCTTATGTCAAAAGTCAGGGCCGCTTTGTATGAAATAGCATTAACAGGTGTTGACAGGGAGAAATTCACTGATGATATATTTGATCTGCTTATGAAGGAGCCTTCGGTAGAGGTAACAAAAAAGAGCAAGAACGGTGAAAAATTGATCGACATAAAAGGCATGATCCTGAATATCAAACTCGAACGCGTAGATAATGACGAAATAATATTTGAAGCATTATTATCGTCTGGAATCAACAATAACTTGAATCCCATACTGTTAACGGATGCCTTAAGATCGCATATTGAAAGCCTTGGGGATTCAAAAATAAAATATATCTTAAAGCTTGAAACATTAATGGGAGGCGATCATTAAATTTAGCGGAAAGTCTCAAGGCTGCTGGCCTTAGAACTTACAAAACTTGAATCTGGCGAATGAGTGTTCAAAATAACATAAGCTCATATTGCGAATTGAATGTTTTTTCATATTATGTTGAAAGTGCAAGTAAATAAATGTAATATTAACATATGGCTATACTTTTCTTATTTAAAGAATATTATTATAATTTCCAAGCTGCAAGGCTCGTGCCGTAATATTTTTTGAATATATAGCTTATGCCTCAAAATATAATAATTTTTATTTTAGAAGGAGAAGATATTATGAATTTTTTAAAATCCCATAAATCTTCAATGGTTTTGTTGTTATCCGTTGTAATAGGTGGAATCATCGGTGTTATATTTGGTGCTTCGGCAAAAGTTCTCGAACCCTTAGGTACTCTTTTTATTAATCTGATGTTGGTTCTAATTGTGCCTCTGGTATTTTTCAGCATCTCTTCAGCGATATCCAATATGAATGAAATAAGGCGTTTCGGCAGAATCGTAATAACTATTGTCATAATATTTATATGTACATCTCTGATCGCTTCTATGCTCGGGCTTGCCGGTGTCTATGCATTCAATCCTACGAGTGGAATCAGTGCGGAGAATGTAAAAAAAATACTTTCGATTTCAGGCGGACAGATTCAAAAGTCCGAACAGGTCGGCGTTCTTCAACAGATTGTAAATACCATCACTGTATCTGATTTCGTGTCGCTGTTTTCGAGGACAAATATGCTCCAGCTTATTATATTTTCCGTTTTATTTGGGATAGGTACGATTATGGCTGGAGAAAAGGGCAGGGTAATATCGAATTTTCTGGAGGCCGGAACTGAAGTTATAATGAAGATTATAAAAATAATCATGTACTATGCCCCGATAGGAATCGCATGTTATTTTGCTTCGGTTGTCGGACAGCTTGGCGCGCAACTATTAGAAGGATATTTGAAAACATTTATATTATATATAGTACTTTCCGCAGTTTATTATTTTGGCTTTTTCACCCTTTACTCTTTTGTATCAGCCGGCAAAAACGGTATCAGGATTTTCTGGAAAAACTGTATAGTGCCATCAGCCACTGCTATTGCAACTTGTTCCAGTGCGGCATGTATTCCAGTCAATTTGGAAGCTGTAAAAAATATGGGTATAAAAGATGATATATGTGATACGGTAATCCCGATTGGTACAAATGTACATAAAGATGGTTCTGCTCTTGCAGGTGTCTTAAAGATAGTATTTCTATTTGGGATTACAGGAAGAAGCATAACAGGGTTTAGCACCGTATTAGGTATAATTATGATAGCATTTTTGTCCGGCACTGTAATGGGAGCCATCCCTAATGGCGGGCTTATCGGAGAGATGCTCATTTTAAATATATATGGATTCCCTTCGTCATATCTTCCGATTATTGCAGTTATAAGCACCATTACCGACGCCCCTGCAACCTTGTTAAATGCGATAGGCAATACTGTTTGCACGATGTTGACATCACGCTTTATAGAGGGTAGGAACTGGATGAAAAACAAACTAAGCAAGACACAGAATCTTACCATTATAAAATAAAAAAGCCCAAGTAAATTCACATATTTTTTAAGCCCTGCAGCTTGGGTGATTGGTTAGGAGAAATTTATGAATAAAAAGGATAAAAAATTATATATGATAGGCAATGCACATATCGACCCTGCATGGCTGTGGCAGTGGCAGGAGGGATTTAATGAGGTAAAGGCCACATTCCGTTCAGCTCTTGACAGGATGAAGGAATATCCGGATTTTATCTTTACAGGCAGTTCCGCGGCATATTATAAATGGGTTGAAGACAATGCGCCTGAAATGTTTGAAGAAATAAAAGAAAGGGTCAAAGAGGGACGCTGGGTGATAGTCGGAGGATGGTGGATAGAGCCCGACTGTAATGCACCATGCGGTGAGTCCTTTGTCCGCCAGGGGCTTTATGGCCAGATGTATTTCAATGAAAAATTTCATGTAACCGCACATACGGGATATAATGTAGACAGTTTTGGACATAATGGGATGCTGCCTCAAATTCTTAAAAAATGCGGTATGGATAATTATGTATTCATGCGCCCGGGCCGCCATGAAAAAAGCCTGCCTGGAATCATATTCAGATGGGAGTCGTCTGATGGTTCAAGTGTAAACGCATTCAGAATACCCTTTGAATACCTTACATGGCCGAAAGGAATTACTTCGCACGTAGAGCGATGTGAAGGTGAAATCAAAGATATAGAGACGGGAATCATGTGCTTTTATGGAGTAGGAAACCATGGCGGAGGGCCTACAAGGCAGAATATAGAAAGCATT
>ENA-UOOI01001494-UOOI01001494.1-fermentation-metagenome-genome-assembly--contig:-NODE-1494-length-24085-cov-4.485893_pt1 | contig 24085 bp, 23 predicted proteins | sample MGYA00245779_ERZ724027 | MGnify/ENA primary metagenome ERZ724027 (study PRJEB28704, sample SAMN03018318) | fermentation metagenome | biome: anthropogenic terrestrial biome; feature: soil; material...
GAGATGAAGGCCATTCTGAAAAAGCTCGACTGCGGGTTCGACGGCGACGACATCGCCGAAGAGATCGCCCGCTTCTACGGCTACGACAAGATTCCGGGCACGCCGCTGCCCGGCGGGGCGCAGGGCAAATACACCCGCCGCCAGAAGTTCGAACAGGCGACGGCTTCCGTGATGATGGCCCTCGGAGCCAGCGAGATCATGACCTACTCTTTCCTCAGCCCGAAATGCTACGACAAAGTCCTGATGCCCGCGGATTCCCCGCTGCGCCGGTCGATCAAAATCGCGAACCCGCTCGGCGAAGACACCAGCATCATGCGCACGACGGCGCTGCCCTCCATGATGGAGGTCCTCGCGCGCAACTGGAGCAACCGGAACGACGAGGCGTGCCTGTACGAGCTCGCGACCGTTTACCTGCCGAAAGCCGAAGGGGAGCTGCCGGACGAGCGGAACACGCTGATCTGCGGGATGTACGGCGAGGGGTACGACTTCTTCGCCGCGAAGGGCATGGTCGAGGAACTGCTGGACCGACTGGGTGTCGCCGGCTGGACGATCGCCGTCTCCGGCGACGAGGCCGGCTATCACCCCGGGCGCTGCGCGGTGCTCTCCGTCGGGGGCGACCGGCTCGGCGTGATCGGCGAGCTCCACCCGGAGGTCGTGGCCAACTACGGCATGGAGGGCCGCGTGATCAGTTTCTCGCTGGATTTCGAGACGCTGCTGGCGCATGCCGCGACGGAAAAAACCTATGTGCCGCTGCCGAGATTCCCGGCGGTCTCGCGCGACCTCGCCCTGGTCTGCGACGACGCGGTCCCCGTGCTGAAGCTGGAGGAGGCCATCCGCAGCGGCGCGGGCGCCCTGCTGGAAAAGGTGAAGCTGTTCGACGTATACAAAGGGGAACAGATCGCCGCCGGCAAAAAGAGCGTGGCGTTCAGCGTGACGCTCCGCTCCAGGGAAGGCACGCTGACGGACGAACGCGTTTCCTCCGCCATGAAAAAGGTCATGGCGGAGCTCGAAAAAGCGGGTGCGGCGCTCAGACTGTAGGCCCGTCGGGCTAAAATTTCCCTTGCATTTGCCCAAGGCTTGTTGTATGATGTTTTTCATGGGAGGTGTTTCCATGCTGGATAAGACTATGACTTTTTCGCTCGGCACCGACCGCGAGGAAAACATCAAAAAAACCTTGACGGCGGTCTACGACGCGCTGAAAGAAAAGGGCTATAATCCCATCAACCAGATCGTAGGATATATCCTTTCCGAGGACCCGACCTACATTACGACCCATAACAACGCCAGAAGCCTCATCAGAAGAATCGACCGCGACGAACTGCTGCAGGTGCTGTTGAAATCATATCTCGGTGAATAAACGGTACAGGTCCGCATAAAATCTTAACATTGCAGGAGGTAGGTCAGCGAATGAAAGGAAACAGCACGCAGAAGAGTCCATTCCCCACCTATAAGGGCAAGCCGCTCGTGCGCTGCGGCGACGTGCTGTACTACGGCAGCATGGCGGAGAAATATGTGGTGCGCCTGGAAGTCAAAAGCAAAAAGAAAGTCAAGGATCTGGAGGTTGCCGACCGCGTTACGATCCAGTTGATGCTGACGGATCGGACCATCCGCAACCGCAAGCAGATCGTGAAGGCCAGCGAGAAGAGCGGGCTGTATCTGGCGATGGATCTCGCCGACGTATGGCTGACGCGCGCGCTCTCCGAATGACACGGCGGGGTGACCCGCAGGCAGGCCGCGCCGTTCAGAGTGATAAAATTTTCAGGCTGTGCTTGGCGCGAGAGTAAAAGACAACTCCCGCGCCTTTTATTTGTCGGGAGTTTCCAGATCCTCTCCCGCCAGGACGGACTTATTTTTTTCGCCGCGCTGAACGGCGGGGCTTGACCGCGCGGGCACCGCGCCCGCAGGGAGGTGAAAACGGCTTTGCAGATAACGGTGATCGGATGCGGACGGTGGGGCTCTTTTCTGGCGTGGTACCTGGACGGGCTGGGCCACACGGTGACGCTTTACGGCCGAAAGGGCTCCGCCAGGCTGGAGCAGCTGAAAAACACGCGCTCCAACGGGATGGTGACGCTGAGCGGGAAGGTCGGCTTCACGACCAGCCTGACGGCGGCGGCCGCCATGGGGGAGATCCTCGTGATCTCGATCGGCGCGCAGAGCTTCCGCGCCCTGATGCGGGAACTGTCGCGCGAAAAGCTGGACGGAAAATCCGTGGTACTCTGCATGAAAGGGCTGGAGGCGGCGACCGGAAAGCGGCTGACCGAGATCTTCGAGGAATACGCGCCGGGCATCCCCGTGGCGATCTGGGTCGGCCCAGGCCACGTGCAGGACTTTATCAGGGGAATCCCGAACTGCATGGTGATCGACAGCAAGAGCATGGAAGTGAAGAAGCGCCTGGTGGGCGCGTTTTCGAGCGGGCTGATCCGCTTCTATTACGGGGACGACCTTTTAGGCAACGAGATCGGCGCGGCCTCGAAAAACGTCGTCGGCATCGCCGCCGGCATGCTGGACGGCCTCGACAAAACGGCGCTCAAGGGCGCGCTGATGTCGCGCGGCACGCGCGAGATCGCCCGGCTGATCAAGGCGATGGGCGGCAACGAGATCACGGCGTACGGCCTTGCGCACCTCGGCGATTACGAGGCCACGGTGTTCTCCCCTTACAGCCGCAACCGGAAATTCGGCGAGCTGTTCGTCCGCGGGGAACCCTACGGCGAACTCGCCGAAGGCGTCGCCACGACCGGCGCCCTGCTGAAGCTCGGCGAAAAGTACGGCGTGGACCTGCCCATCTCGAAGGCCGTGGATTCCGTCGTCCGGGGCGGCCGGGACCCGAATCAGGTCCTGTCGGACCTGTTCCTGCGCAGCATCAAGATGGAATTTTGAAGGAGTCGAAATCATGAGCGAAGAAAATTGCAACCAAAACTGCTCCGCGTGCGGGGAAAACTGCCCGTCGCGCAGGGCGCCGGCGAGCTTTCTGGAAAAGCCGAACGCGCACAGCCGCATCGGCAGGGTCATCGGCGTCGTGAGCGGAAAGGGCGGCGTCGGGAAAAGCCTTGTGACCTCCCTGCTGGCCGTACTGATGCAGCGCCGTGGATTTTCGGCCGGCGTTCTGGACGCCGACATCACGGGCCCCTCCATACCCCGCATCTTCGGCGTCCACGACAAGGTGACGGGCAACGGCGACGGGATCCTGCCGGCGAAGACCAGGACCGGCATCCAGATCATCTCCGCCAACCTGCTGCTCGAGGACGAGACCGCCCCCGTCATCTGGCGCGGGCCGATGATCGCCAACATGGTGAAGCAGTTCTGGACGGACGTGATCTGGAGCGACGTGGACTTTCTGTTCGTGGACATGCCGCCGGGCACCGGCGACGTGCCCTTGACGGTCTTCCAGTCCCTGCCGGTGGACGGCATCCTCGTGGTCACTTCGCCCCAGGAGCTTGTCTCCATGATCGTCGAAAAAGCGGTCAACATGGCGAAGATGATGAAGATTCCGGTCCTCGGGGTCGTCGAAAACATGAGTTACGTGAAATGCCCCGACTGCGGAAAAGAGATCCGCCCGTTCGGGGACAGCCACGCGGAGGAGACCGCTTCCAAATTCGGCCTGCAAGTCCTCGCGCGCATCCCGCTCGACCCGGATGTCGCGGCCCGATGCGACGACGGGTCCGCCGAAGAGATCGCGGCCCCTTGGCTCGAAAAAGCCGCGGATACGGTCGCCGCTTTGAAAAAATCCGGGGACGAGTGAAGAATCGCTCCCTTAAAAAGTCGGGGCCCGCGTGTATTCGGAAATCAGGACCCGCATTGCCGCTCGACCCTGCGGACCAATTCCGCCGCTTTCGCCGGGTATCTCGGATAGAGGCCGACGACTTTCAGCGGCCGCGGAAAAAAGCCCAGACCTGTCAATCGGCGGCTGAAAGCAAACGCGCCGATCTCGCTGGAACAGGACGGGCGGAATTTTCTTTTCAGCCATCCCCCGCCCTGCACCTGCAGGGTCCTCGTCGCGATCACCGGGGCGACGCTTTCGATATAATGGAACAGCTCATGCGCGATAAGGACGGATTCCGCATCGAATGCTCCGAGCCATCGGGTCCGGTCTATCTTCCGAAGGGCCTCTTCCAGTTCGCGGAGCATCGGCCCGGAAATGAAAATCATGTTGTTTGCAAACTGCGCCAGATAGATCAGGATGTCGTTTTCCCCCACGGCATAGTCCTTGCGTACGACCGGGACCCCGAACGCCCTGGCAATGAACGCGGGAGACTGCTCCGGGCAGGTGTCCAGGATCCGGCGCGCGGTCTGAAAGGGTCAGCTGTTGCGGTTCAAGGGACATGGATTTCGCGGCGATGCGGACCCGTGCCGTCGGGCCGCGTCGCAGGCGGGGCGCGGAAAATCCAGCATCCATACGGATCGCTGGATTTTCTTTTTTTCGGGGCATACTACCGCGGGGTGATGAAAATGACTTTCGACTCTGCCGAAATGCAGAAATATTACGATTCCCTGCCGTACAAAGTCAGACATTTTATCGACGAGTCCGGCAAAATCTCCACCATGGAAGAGTTGAGACAAATCGGGGAGCACTTCAGGCGGGAACTCCGTTCGGATTCCAAATACTGACCGTCCCCGCCATCGGGCAGAAAGCCGTCCGGCACCTTTTACGCCGGGCGGCTTTTCGCCCGATCTGTATTCCTCATCTTTACAGGCAAAGGGAAAAGTCCTATAATAAAAACGGCGGAAAAAATGAAGAAGGTGACGGAAAATGGCACAATATCTCAATAAAATCAAAGTACCAAGCGAGGGAATGGCCCGGCACATCATCGGATTCGGGCAGGGCGACCCGGGCTACGACGTTCTGGAGACGACCACCAAAGACCGCGAACGCTGCGTCAGCTATTACTACATAAAAAGCGGTGCGAAACACAGCGTATCCATTACGAAGCGCCTTGGAAAATACTACGTGGAACACGACACATACAGCGCGCAGGATTCCTTCATCACCTCTCAGAAAAAAAGCTGCACGCTGAAAAACGTGTCGAGGGATTTCCTGATGGAAACCGTGAAAGCGTATCGGGCGTACCGGATCTTATACAACGAATACAAAAGTTTCCGCGACGATATTCTGGACGCGTTGAACGGCCTGGAATGCGTGTATCTGGGCAACATGTCGAAAAGCCGGGAGCGCCTGAAGGACCTTCTGGAACGCTCGGGCTTTCACGTGGAATCCGTCGATTTCGATATGATCAAGACCAGAGAAGGGGTCTGCATGTCGCTGGAAGGTCTGTGCTTCAACCAGGACGAGATCATCCCGTAAAGACGGAGCGCACGGCGCCCGGGAGCGGATGCCGCCGGCCCGCCGCAGGGAACAGGAGGCCCCCGGCGAAACAGCCGGGGGCCTTTTCCTCCTTCCGCCGGCGGGGACCGGCCCGAATTGTGCACGGCGGACCGCCCGTCCCCCACATGTTGAAAAATCGGTTGAAAGTGTTAAAAGCATCCAGAAATTGACGGATTGTATAACCGGTCAGCCGCGCCTGCGCTGAGAAAGCCCCTTCCACTTGGCGATCAGCCGGGTCTTCGGCTCCGTCCCGTGCGCGATCCTCCACAGAGAATCGCGGTGCAGCACAAAGAGCAGCGCCGTACCGGCCAGCATCACGCAGGAGGCCTCCGTCCCTTTGACCCGGAAGATCAGCAGCAGGTACAGCACGGGGGTGGTCAGGGCCCCGACGGCCGGATAGCCTGTCGCCAGCAGCGCGCCGAGGCCGGCGACATCCGCAAGAAGGCCCAGCGGCGGGGAAAACAGGAAAACATAGGTATCGGTGACGGCGACGCTCCTCCCGCCGCGGAACCGGTTCCAGAACGGGAACCCGTGACCCAGCGCCGTCCCCACGCCGGCATAGAGGACCGCCGTTCTGCCGAGCGACGGAAAGAAGACGTACCGGCAGAGCACGCACGGCACCGCCGTCTTCAGCACGTCGCCCAGAAGGGTGACGACCCCCCACTTCAGCCCGAAAGATTCGACCATATTGGCGAAGCCGGGATTCCTCGACCCGATCTCGCAGGCGCTTTTGCCCGTCTTCCGGCGCGATACCGCTTCGGCGGTCAGAAAGCATCCGGATAGATAGCCGACGACAACGCAGAGAAATCTCATTGTTACCTGAAGTCCTTTCAGAGCCGAACGGCATGCCCGTCGAATCCGGCCCGCGGCAAAAGAGGCGGGATCCAAAGACGGCAAAGAATTATATGATCGAAACTCCCGATGCATGCAGCCCTCCGGCGGCCCGCGCGGCCGCCCCGGACAAACACGGCCGCGGAAGCTAAAAGATGTCGCAGCAGACCGGCGTGAGGAACAGCCTCTCCGCCTCCCGCCGGTCCCCCGTCTGCGCCATGGCCCACATCAGCTTGGTCACGGCGGCCTCGGGCGTCATGTTGCCGGTTTCGACGACGCCTTCGGTCCGCTTGGCCTCGCTGCCCACGGCATAGACCCCCAGGTCGCTGCCCTCGTGCGGAACCTGCGTCGTGAAAACCATCAGCTTGCCGCAGGAGGTCCAGTCCCGCACCGCTTCCAGAAACGCGCCGCCGCCGTAAGACGGCACGCCCCCGACGCCGAAGCTCTCGATCAGCAGGGCGCGGTAGTGGAGCTTGAGATAGGTGAAAATGCCGGCGTCCATCCCGGGGATCAGGTGCAGGACGAACACGCTGTTCTCCATCTTGTCGTAGAAGCGCACCGGCGGAAGCTGCGGCACGGGAAGGAATGGAATCAGGCGCATGTCGCTGAACACCGCCGTCTCCGGATAGTCGATGCTGGCGAAGGCGTTGAAACTTTTGGTGCGCACCTTGCGGGCGCGGGTCCCCAGAATGACCTTGCCGTCGAACACGACATGGACCCCCCACGCAACGTCGCTGACGGCGTACCGGAACGCGCACAGCAGGTTCCGGCACGCGTCCGTGTCCCGGCTGTAAATGGATTGCTGCGAGCCGGTCAGCACCACCGGCTTCCCGCTGTTCTGGATCAGGTAGGAAAGCGCGGCAGCCGTATAGGCCATGGTGTCCGTGCCGTGGGTGATGACGAATCCGTCGTATGCCTCGTACCGGTCGCGGACCGTGGCGGCGATGCGCAGCCAGTGCGTCTGGCAGATGTCGGTGCTGTCCAGGTTGAAAAGCTGAACGGTGTCGATTTGGCAAAGGCTGTGGAGCTCCGGCACGAACGTGAGCAGCTCGGCCGAGGTGACGGCGGGGGAAAGGCCGTTTTCCGTGATTTGGAAAGCGATGGTCCCCCCGGTCGCGATGAGCAAAATCTTTTTCATGGTTTCCGTCCCTTCCAAGCGAAAAAAGCTCCTTCCGGTCCGCCGGCGATCCCGGCAGAAAAGCTCGCCGCCCGCGCCGCCTTTTTTCCCGTGAATTCCCGTAAAACCGACATCTTTTATTTTACTCTTCCGGCCCGGGAAAAACAACACATTTGAAAAGCCGCGGGAAGAACTCCGCAAAAACGGGAACGTCGCTGCTGAAAAACGGACGCGACTGTGGTACAATAACAAATAATGCGATTCGCGCGCGCAGGCGAAAACGCGGCCTCCCCCCGCCGAAAACGGGGGCGGCCGGCGCGGAAGGCGGAAAGGGATTCGAGAGCGAGGGCAATGAACAAGGTTTCCATTCTGATCATAGAAGACGACAGGGCGGTGCGGAACCTGATGACGACTACCATGCAGGCGAACGGCTATTCCTTTCACACCGCCGAAACGGGGGAGTCCGCCATTCTGCAGGCCGTATCCGCCCGGCCCGACGTGATGATCCTGGACCTGGGCCTTCCGGATATGGACGGCCTCGAGATCATCAAAAGAGTCCGCACATGGACCAACAACCCCATCATCGTGGTCAGCGCGAGGAGCGAGGACAAAGACAAAATAGACGCGCTCGACGCCGGCGCGGACGACTACCTGACAAAGCCGTTCAGCGTGGACGAACTGCTCGCCCGCATCCGCGTGGCGGTGCGGAAAATGAATTACGACAACAGCGCGGCCTCGAAAAATCCGGCGGTCTTTGAAAACGGCGGGCTGAAGATCGACTATTCCGCCGCGAGCGTCTTCGTCGACGGCAGCGAAGTGCACCTGACCCCGATGGAGTACCGGCTGCTGTGCCTGCTTGCCAAAAACGTGGGCAAAGTCCTGACCCACCATTATATCCTGCGCGAGATCTGGGGCAACGCGTCGGAGAGCGACACGCCCTCCCTGCGCGTCTTCATGGCCACACTGCGCAAAAAGATCGAAAAGGATACGGCGAACCCGGTCTATATCCAGACCCACATCGGCATCGGCTACCGGATGAACCGGGTGCAGTAAAACGCGCGCCCCGCCGGCCGAAGCGCCTGACAGGGCCGCCCTTTTACAGAAAAAAGAAGAAAAGGAAGGGAACATCGGAAATGGGATATATTGCGCGGCGCGCGGAACGACTGACCCCCTATGCGGCGGGCGAACAGCCAAAGGACGGCGGATTCATCAAACTGAACACGAACGAAAACCCCTACCCGCCCTCGCCGGCCGTCTTCGCGGCCATCCGAGGGGCGATGAAAGATCTGCCGCTTTACCCGAATTCCGACGCGGAAAACCTGCGGGGCGCGATCGCGGAGCGCGAGGGCGTGGAGCCCGCCTGCGTCTACTGCGGCAACGGCAGCGACGAAGTGATCTCGTTCTGCTTTTACGCCTTTTTCGACGACCGGCTCCCCGTGCTCTTCCCGGACGCGACCTACAGCTTTTACCCGGTGTTCGCGGAGTTCTACGGGATTCCGGTGAAAGAGGTCCCCGTGGACGGGACGTTCCGCATCCGCGTGGAGGATTATTTTCAGCCGGCCGGCGGCGTGATCTTCCCAAACCCGAACGCGCCGACCGGGACGCTGCTGCAGCCGGAGGAGATCCGGCGGCTGCTGCGGCATCATACGGACTGCGTCGTCGCCGTGGACGAAGCCTACATCGCCTTCGGCGGGCAAAGCGTGGCCCCGCTGATCCGGGAATACCCGAACCTTCTGGTCATCCGCACCTTCAGCAAATCCCACGCGCTCGCCGGCATGCGGGTCGGCTACGCCATCGGCCGGCCGCCGCTGATCCGGGCGCTGACCAACGTGAAAAACTCGTTCAATTCCTACCCGGTCGACCGGATCGCCGCGGCCGCGGCCGAAGCCGCCGTGCGCGACACGGCTTACTACAACGAGATCGACGGAAAAATCGCCGCGACGCGCGGGCGTTTCAGCGACGCCCTCGAAAAGCTCGGCTTCCGCGTCCTGCCGTCAACGGCGAATTTCGTCTTCGCCTCCCACCCGGACGTTCCAGCCAAGGACCTGTTCCGGATGCTGCGGGAAAAGAAGGTGCTGGTGCGGCATTTCGACAAACCCCGCATCGACGACTTCCTGCGCATCACGATCGGGACGGACAAGGATATGGAGACGGTCGCCGGCATCCTCTCCGACCTTCTGCGGGCGCTCTGACGCGCGGGCCGTCCGGAAAGCCGGCACGCCGACCCCCGCGAAAAAGCCGCCCAGATTCGATCGTTGAATCTGGGCGGCTTTTCTCGTCAAACCAGGCCCCGGATCTCGCCGATGTTCCGCAGGCGGTTCCGCCGCACATACGCTTCGAGCCCGTCGATCACGTCCAGCGCGACGGACGGCTTCATGAAAGAAGCCGTCCCGATCTGCACCGCGGTCGCGCCCGCCAGCAGGAACTCGACCGCGTCCTGCCAGCAGCAGATGCCGCCCATCCCCATGACGGGGATGGAAACCGCGTGCGCGACCTGATGCACCATACGCAGGGCGATCGGCTTGATCGCCGGCCCCGAAAGCCCCGCGTAGACGTTCCGAAAGACGGGCCGGCGTTTTTCGATGTCGACGGCCATGGCGAGAAAGGTGTTGACCAGCGAGAGGCCGTCGGCGCCCTCCTCCTCGCACATGCGCGCGAGGGCGACGATGTCCTCCGCGTTCGGAGAGAGCTTGACGATCAGCTTCTGGGTGCAGACGGCGCGCACGCGGCGCACCACCTCGCGCGCCGTCTCCGTTTTGACGCCGAAATTCATGCCGCCTTCCTTCACGTTCGGGCAGGAGATGTTCAGTTCGATGAAGTCCAGCTTCTGCCCGTTCAGCAGCGCGGCGCCCTTGAGATAATCCTCCAGCGAATGGCCGCCGAGGGTGACGATGTTGACCACGCCGAGGCTGTTGAGCCAGTCGAGGTCGCGTTCGATGAAATGCGCGACGCCGGGATTTTCCAGCCCGATGCTGTTCATGACCCCGCTCGGCGTCTCCCAGATGCGGATTCCCTCGTTGCCGGGGCATGGGCGCAGCGTCAGCCCCTTCGTGGCGATGCCCCCCAGCCTTCGGACGTCGAAAAGCTCGGCGTATTCGCGGCCGAACCCGCAGGTCCCGGAGGCGAGGACAACCGGGTTTTTAAAATTCACGCCCGCAAAATCCACATGGAGGTCACTCATCGAAAAACACCTCCTGCGCGCGGAAAACCGGCCCGTCCCGGCAGACGCGGCGATTGCCGGAAGCCGTCCGGACCGTGCAGCCCATGCACGCGCCGACCCCGCAGGCCATGCGCTCTTCGAGCGAGACGTACACCCGCGCGGCCGGATTCTCGGCCCTGCATTTTCTCCACAGCGCCCGCATCATCGCCTCCGGGCCGCAGCAGAAAACAGCGTCGTAGTCCGCGGGGCGCACGCTGTCGGTGATGAATCCGCCGATCTTCACCGTCAGGGAGTCCCCGGCGGCCTCGAACGCCCGGCGGAGGACCTCTTCCCCGCTGAAACCAAGAAACAGGTCGGCCCGGTTGTCCGGGCCTTTTTTCAGCGTCCTGGCCGCAAGGTACAGCGGAGCCACGCCGGTGCCGCCGCCGACCAAAGCGATCTTCCCGCGCTCGGCGGGGTAGCCGTTCCCGCAGGGCCCCGTCAGAGCGATCTCGTCCCCTTCGCGCAGGGCGGCCAGCATCCGCGTCCCCAGCCCGACCGCCCGGCAGAGAAACGAGACGGTCTCGCCGTCCGCGTCGAACACGCTGATCGGGCGGGAGAGGACGGGGTAGCGGTCCCACGCGCGCACCATGTAGAACTGCCCCATGCGGGCGCGGCTTTCCTCCCGCACTTTCAGCAGGAAAAAGCCCTGTTTTAGTTTTTCATTTTTCAGTACGGTCGCCAAAAGTCCGCCCTCCTGTTTTTTCTTCGTCGCGGTAGACCAGCCGTCCCGCGCAGACGGTGTATTTTACTTTTCCGGTCAGGGTCTGTCCCAGAAAAGGGGAATTTGCCGATTTGGAAACGAACGGCCCGACCTTCCAGCTCTCCGCCGGGTCGAAGACGACGAGGTCCGCCGGGCCGCCCTCGGCGAGACAGCCCCCGTCCAGCCCGTACAGACGCGCCGGGTTCCAGGACATCTTTTCGATCAGTCGCAGCATCGTGAGCCGGCCCGTTCGGACCAGATTGGTCACGCCAAGCGCGAGGGAGGTCTCGAGGCCGATCATGCCGCTCGGCGCCTCGGGGAAAGGCAGCGCCTTTTCCGCCGCGGTGTGCGGCGCGTGGTCCGACGCGATCAGGTCGAGGGTGCCGTCCTGCAGGCCGCGGATGATCTCCGCCCGGTCGGCTTCGGTCCGCAGCGGCGGATTCACCTTCGCCAGCGCGCCGAACCGGGCCACGGCTTCCTCCGTCAGGGAGAAATGATGCGGCGTCGCCTCCGCCCAGACCTTCGCGCCCATCCGCTTCGCGAGGCGGATGATCTGTACGGAGGCCGCGGAACTGACGTGCTGGATGTCGACGGCCGCGCCCGTGTCGAGCGCAAGCATGCAGTCCCGCGCGACCAGCGACGATTCCGACACCGCCGGCGCGCCGGGGACGCCCAGCTTTTCCGAGATCTTCCCCCGGTTCACGCCGCTGCTGCCGACGAGGTCCGGGTCCTCCTCGTGCAGGCTGAGCGGCATTTTCAATTCGGCGCACTTTTGCATGGCGTGCAGCGCGAGCGCGCTGGAAACAAGCGGGCGGCCGTCGTCCGAAAAGCCGCACGCCCCGGCCGCGGCAAGGGCGCCCATATCCGTCAGTTCCCGCCCGCGCATCCCTTTGGAGACGCAGGCGACGGAACGCACGTGGATACGCTCGCGCGCCGCCTTTTTCAGCACGAGGGAGAGCGTCTCCGGGTTGTCCGCCGGCGGGTCGGTGTTCGCCATGCAGACCACCGTGGTAAAACCGCCCCGGGCGGCCGCGGCGGAGCCGGTCGAGACGTCCTCCCGGTCGGTCCGGCCGGGGTCGCGGAAATGAACGTGCACATCGATAAGGCCCGGCGCGACGATCTTTCCGGCGGCTTCCACGACGCTTTCATAGCCGCCGCTTTCGGGAAACCGGCCGATCCCCGCGATCTTCGCGCCGTCCAGCACCAGGTCCAGCACCTCGTCCGTCCCGCTTTTCGGGTCGACGACCCTTCCGCCTTTGAGCAGGATCATGTTTCCGCTCCCTTCCGATCTCGATAAAGTTCCCGCGCCGGGCGCGGACCCGGCATCGATCCTCCGGCGCCCTCATATACTTAAGAGCGAGAGGGGGATTGCCTATGTTCATCCATGTCGTCATGCCGGGAGATACGCTCTGGGGGATCGCGGAGGCCTACCATGTCCCGCCGGCGGATGTCGAAGCGGTCAACGAACTGCCGGACCCCGACCGGCTCGTCGTCGGCCAAGCGCTGATCATCCCCAGCGAAGACGTGTTCTACCCGGTGAAGGCCGGGGATACCCTCTGGGGGATCGCCCGGGCCTACGGCACGACGGTGCAGGAGATCCTGCGGAACAACCGGATCCCGGACCCGGACCGGATCGAGCCGGGCCTGGTGCTGTACCTGCCCGCGGTGCGGCACACCGTCCGGCAGGGGGAAACGCTGTGGGAAATCTCCCGGCGGTACGGCGTCTCGCTGCAGTCGCTCATCACCGTCAACAGGGTCCGGGATCCCGACCGCATCCAGCCCGGAACCGTGCTGTCGATCCCGCGCAGAGAGCGGCCCCCGATCAGCGTGAACGGCTACCTCTACTTTTTCGGGGAAGACGCCGTCCCGATCGTCCGGGAAGACGGGAGGTATCTGACCTATCTCAGCCCGTTCGCGTATCTCATCAAAGAGGACGGCACCCTGCAGACGATCGACGACGGACCCGCCGTGCAGACTGCCCGGGAACAGAACGTGATCCCCATGATGGCCGTGACCAATTTCACGTCGACTTCGCGCGGGGAGAACCTCGCTTCGACGGTGCTGAACGATCCGCAGATCATCGACCGGCTGCTGACCGAGATCGTCCGGGTGATGAAGGAAAAGGGCTACCGGGGGCTGAACATCGACCTCGAAAACGTGCTGCCCGCCGACCGGGAGGCCTACAACCGCTTTCTCGAGCAAGCGGTGGAGCGGCTGCATGCGGAGGGCTTTTTCGTCTCTACGGCGCTCGCGCCGAAGACCAGCGGCGAGCAGAGCGGGCTGCTCTACGAGGCGCACGACTACGCCGCACACGGCAGGATCGTCGATTTCGTCATCCTGATGACCTACGAATGGGGCTACCGGAAAGGCCCGCCCCAGGCGATCTCTCCCCTTGACCAGATCCGGAAGGTCCTCGACTACGCGGTTTCCGTCATCCCGAGGGAGAAGATCTTCTTCGGCTTCCAGATCTACGCGCGGGACTGGGTCCTGCCGCATGTCGAAGGGCAGGAGGCCGAGACCATCAGCACCCAGGAGGCGGTCGCGAGGGCCGTGAACCACGGCGCGGAGATCCAATACGATTCCGTCGCCCAGGCCCCTTATTTCCGCTACACGGACGACCGGGGCCAACGGCACGAGGTGTGGTTTGAAGACGCGCGCAGCGCGCAGGCCAAATTCGACACGGTGAAAGAGTACGGCCTGCGGGGCATCAGCTACTGGGTGCTGGGGTATCCGTTCCCGCAGAACTGGGTCCTGCTCGAGGACAATTTCACGGTCAGAAAGCAGGATTCCGCAAGTCCGTGACTTTCAGCGTTTCCCCTGGCCGGCGACGCGGTCGATCTTCGCCCGGACGGCTTCCGGGTCCCCGAGATAGTATTTCCTGACCGCTTTCCCGTGCTCGTCGAACTCGTAGACGAGGGGAACGCCGGTCGGGATGTTGACCTCCACGATCTCTTTTTCGGAGAGACGGTCGAAGGTCTTGACCAGCGCGCGGATGGAGTTGCCGTGGGCGGCGATGAGCACCCGCCTGCCCGCTTCCATGTCTTTCCGGATGGAATCTTCAAAATAGGGGACAACCCTTTCGATCGTGTCCTTCAGGCTCTCGCAGCGGGGAAGCTCGCGCGGGTCGACCCCCCGGTACTGCTCGAGGAGCGCCGGGTTCCGTTCATCCCCGTCCGGCAGGGCCGGCGGCCGCACGTCGAAGGACCTGCGCCAGATTTTCACCTGATCCTCACCGTATTTTCCCGCGGTCTCCGATTTGTTCAGCCCCTGCAGCGCCCCGTAATGCCGTTCGTTCAGCCTCCAGCTTTTGACGGCGGGCAGCCATTCCCGGTCCATGCTCTGCAGCGCGAAATTCAGGGTATGAATGGCCCGTTTCAGGTAAGAGGTGTAGCAGACGTCGAAATCGAATCCGTTTTGCTTCAGCAGAAGGCCGGCGCTCACGGCCTCTTCCCTCCCCTGGTCGGTCAGGTCCACGTCCGTCCAGCCGGTGAACAGGTTTTTCCTATTCCATTCGCTCTCGCCGTGCCGCAGCAAAACAAGTTTCACAATTTCAACTCCCTGCGCCGGATTCCTCACGGAAGGGAACGTTTGCCCCTCCGGGTGGATTTCCCGCCGTGCGAATCCGGTCTTTCTTTCCCATGATTATAATACTTTGCGGGGCGAAGCACAAGACGTCCGGCGCGCGACGCGACTTTCTCCATCCCCCCTGCCGCGGCGGGCGCCCGCGAGGGCGGGGCCGCCGGTTCCGGGCTCCCTGCGCGCGGCGCGGAACGCCTTGGGCTGTGCGTCCCGTTTACAGAAGGGGAGCGGATGTTGTATAATTGTCCCAAACCATTCGATGAAGGAGACGCGCGAAGATGAAATTTTCCGAGATGCAGTACCGGCGCCCGGATCTGGACGGGCTGCGCCGAGATTACCTCCGCATCGCCGACCGGTTTGAAAAAAGCCGGTCGGCGGAAGAGCAATACCGGCTGATTCTGGAGCACGAGAAGCTCTCCGGCAATTTTCAGACCATGGCGACCCTCGCCTATATCCGCCACAGCATCGACACGGCCGATGCGTTTTACGGGGCGGAAATGGATTTCTTCGACCGGAACACCCCGCTGGCCGAGGACGGCAAGCTGCAATTTTACCGGACGGCGGAACGGTCCCGGTTCAAAGACGATCTTGAGCCGTACACGGGCGGGCTGTTTTTTACCAACATCGGCCTCATGCTGAAATCCTTCTCCCCGACCGTGATCGACCTGCAGAAACGGGAAAACACGCTCGTCACGGAATATGAGAAGCTGCTCGCCTCCGCAAAGATCAACTTCGACGGCAAGACGCTGAACCTCTCCGGCATTCAGAAATACGCCATCTCTCCCGACCGGAGCGTCCGCAGGGACGCCTGGGGGAAGACGGCGGAGTTCTTTCTCGATCATTCGGCCCGGCTGGACGAGCTGTTCGACGAGCTGGTGAAAAACCGGACGGAACAGGCCAGGCGGCTCGGCTACGTCAATTACGTCCAGCTCGGGTACAACCGGCTGGGGCGCAACTGCTACGGCCCGGAGGAAGTTAAAAACTACCGGAAACAGATCGTGCGGGACCTCGTGCCGGTGATCGCGGAGATCAAGGAGCGGCAGGCCGCGCGCCTCGGGCTGACCGGCCTGAAATTCTACGACGACGGCTGCCTGTTCCCGGACGGAAACCCCGCGCCGAAAGGCGGACGGGCGGAACTGGTCGCCCAGGCGGGGAAGATGTACCACGAGATGAGCCCGCTGACCGGGGAATTCTTCGACTTCATGACGGAGAACGAGCTTTTCGACCTCGACGGCAAAAAGGGCAAGGAGACGGGGGGCTACTGCACCGACCTGCCCGACTACCGGTCCCCGTTTATCTTCGCGAATTTCAACGGGACCGCCGGCGACGTGGAGGTGCTGACCCACGAAGCCGGCCACGCTTTCGCGAGCTACCTGGCGCGGAACAGGAAGATCCGGGAGACAGCCTGCCCGACGATGGACGGCGCGGAGACGCACTCCATGTCGATGGAGCTTTTCTCCCGCCCGTGGGACCGGCTGTTCTTTGAGGAGCAGACGGAAAAATTCCACCGGTACCAACTGGAAGCCGCGCTCGACTTCATCCCCTACGGGTGCCTGGTGGACGACTTCCAGACCACGATCTACGAAAACCCCGGCATGACCCCCGAGGAGCGCAAACGGACCTGGCTGAAGCTGGAGGGCGTGTACCGCCCGTGGATCGACTTCGGCGATCTGCCGTTCTTCCGCGAAGGCGGAGGATACCAGCGGCAGCACCACATCTACTCCTTCCCGCTCTATTATATCGACTACTGTCTCGCACAGACGACGGCTCTGGAGTTCTGGTCCGCCTCCGAAAAGGACTGGCCGGACGCGTTCCGACGCTACCTCGCCTTCGTGAAGGCCGGCGGGACAAGGACCTACGTCGATCTGGTGAAGCTCGCCGGGCTGGAACTGCCGTTCCGCGACGGCTGCATCCGAAAACTGAGCGGAGAGATCCGCGCCTACCTCGACCGGCCGGAGTAAGATCCGCGGGCGGCGGATCGCGGCGAGCGGCCCTCTTCAGAGCCGCGGAAGGAGGTCCATGCCGAAATTTTTTCCGTCTACCGCAGGCTGTCCCGGGGCGATGGGCGCTGGGCGTGCTCTCCATGGCCGTCGTCCACCGCGCGGGCCGCTACGGCCGCGGGCCGGAAAGCTGAAAATCCCGCGTGGCGACGAAGTCGGCGCCGGAGCCGCAGACGTTCCGGACCACGACCTGCCCGGCGGAGACGGGGGCCGCAAGGCGCACCCCGTCGAGCGCCCGGACGGCGTCGAAAACCAGCTTTTTCGGGATCGGCGCGCTGGTCTTGACCGGGCAGCGGGGATGCAGCGCCCCCGCGATGCGGACCGTGGAGGTGACGACGCGGACGGGATGAGTCAGCTCGGCCCGGCCGTACTCCGCGCCGCGCGGGCAGGAATTGCCCTTGACGGCAAAGCCGCGCGCCTCATCCACGCGCAGGCGGCACCCTTTCGGGCAGACGATGCAGATCAGTTCGGTCATTCGGAACCCTCCTCGACGGATACGGTGAGACTGCCGGAACCGCATGCTTCGAGCAGCGCGCCGGGCAGCGCGATACGCTCCATCTCGCCGGGCGCAAGGCGGTCCCGCCTGAACTTCGCGAGGACGGCGTCCCCGCGGCGGACGGCGACCGTGCTCTTCCCGCAGACGCGGCTGGCCCGGAAGAAAACGTCCACGCTCTTTTTCGCGCCGGGCCGGCGGATCTTCTGCGGGACGGTGTAGGCGACGCCGTCGCCGTTCTTCAACTCCAGCGCCCCGCCTTCCGGTTTCTCCCCGCGCGCAAGATACGCCGCGGCGGCGGCGCCCGCGCGCCGGCTTTCCGCCGTCACGAAATCGACCAGGTCGTGAACATGCACCACGTTCCCGCAGGCGAAAATGCCGGGGACGCTTGTCTCCATGTTCTCATCCACCACGGGCCCGCTCGTCCGACGGTCGATCTCGATGCCCGCCTTCCGGCTCAGTTCGTTTTCGGGGATCAGCCCGACGGAAAGCAGCACGGTGTCGCAGTCGAAGACCCGCTCGGTGCCGGGGATCGGCCTCCGCTCCGCATCCACCCGCGCGACGGTCGCCTGCTCCACGCGCGCGCGCCCTTTGATGTCGACGATCGTGTGGGAAAGGTAGAGCGGGATGCCGAAGTCCTGCAGACACTGGACGATGTTGCGGGCGAGCCCGCCGGAATAGGGCATCACCTCCACGCAGGCGAGGACCTTCGCCCCTTCCAGCGTCATCCGGCGCGCCATGATCAGGCCGATGTCTCCGGAGCCGAGGATCAGGATCCGGCTGCCGACTTTGTGTCCCTCGATATTGACATAACGCTGCGCGGCGCCGGCGGTGAAGATCCCGGCCGGGCGGCTGCCCGGGATGGAGATGGCGCCGCGGGCCCTCTCCCGGCAGCCCATGGCCAGGATCACCGCCTTTGCCCGAAGCACCCGGTACCCTTTCGCCGCGCTGACCAGATGCACTTCCTTTTTCTCCGTGATGTCGAGCACCATGGTGTCGAGCTCGACCCGGACGCCGGTGTCGTTCAGCATCCGGATAAACCGCCCCGCGTATTCCGGGCCGGTCAGCTCCTCCCCGAAATAATGGAGGCCGAATCCGCTGTGGATGCACTGGTTGAGGATGCCGCCGAGCTCTTTGTCGCGCTCCACGATGACGATGTCTTTCGCCCCGCCCTCCCACGCGCTGCAGGCCGCGGCCAACCCGGCGGGGCCGCCGCCGATCACGATCAGGTCAAGCATCCGCGTCCCCTCCCCTCCTGGTTTCTCCGAGCAGGATCCAACTGCCGTCGTCGTCCTGCAGAACCTCTTCGGGGGCCACCCGATATTCGCGCGCCATGATCTCGAGGACGCGGGGGCCGCAGAACCCGCCCTGGCAGCGGCCCATGCCGCTTCCCGCGCGGCGCTTGACCCCGTCGAGGGAACGGGGAGGGATCGGGCTGTGCAGCGCGTCGAGAATCTCGCCCTCCGTGACGGTCTCGCACCGGCAGACGACCCGGCCGTAAGCGGGGTTTTCCCGGATGAGCCGGTTTTTTCCCTCCGCGTCCAGCTCCCGGAACCGCACCTTTTTCCGCCCGCCGCTCCAGTGGGCTTTCTCTTCCGTCTGCAGCCCTTCGCCCCGCAGCAGTTCCACGGCGTATTCCGCGATGGCGGGCGCCGCGGAAAGCCCCGGCGACCGGATGCCGGCCAAGTCCAGAAATCCGGGGGCGGCGAACCGGATCACGAAATCGTCCCGGTCGCAGACGGCCCGCAGGCCCGCAAAATTGCGGATGTTGTCGCGGAAGGAGATCGAGGGCACCGAGCGGAGCGCCGTCCGGCGCACGAAATCGAGCCCCTCCGCGGTATTGGAGACATCGAGGCGGTCCTCCACCGGCTGCGCGTTCGGCCCGACGATCAGGTTGCCCTGCACCGTCGGGGAAACCAGCACGCCCTTGCCGTTCCGGGTCGGGCATTGAAAAATCACGTGCGAAACCCTCGCGCCCTCCGATTTGTCGAGAAGGTAGTATTCCCCGCGCACGGGGCGGATGGAAAAATCCGGCGGCGCGACCATGTTGTGGACCCGGTCGCTGAAGACGCCGGCGGCATTGACGACGAACTTCGCCTCCACGCCGCCGCGCGCCGTCGCAAGCCGCCAGCCTTCTTCGATCCGGCCGATGGAGCGCACCTGCGCGGACCGCAGCAGCCGGACGCCGTTCTGGACGGCGGTTTCCGCCAGGGCGATCCCGTACTCCCACGGGCTGACGACCGCGGCACCCGGCGCGTACAGCGCGCCGGCCACGCCGGGTGCGATGTGCGGCTCCAGGGTCCGCGCTTCGGAGGCGCTCAGCAGAGAGAGCCCTTTCACGCCGTTTTGGACGCCCTGCGCGTACAATTTGCGAAGCGGCGGAAGCTCCCTTTCGCCGAGCGCCAGCACCAGCGAGCCGATCCGCCGGTAGGGGATGTCCAGCCTCGCGCAGAGCTCCCGCGCCATCCCAGCGCCCCGGACGTTCAGCTTCGCCATCAGGGTGCCGGGAGCCGGGTCGTACCCCGCGTGGATGATGGCGCTGTTCGCCTTGGTCGCGGCGTCGCAGACGTCGTTGCGCCTTTCCAGCACCACGGTTTTCAGGCGGTACCGGCTCAATTCATATGCAGTCGCGGCTCCGACGATCCCGCAGCCCACGATCGCTACGTCGTACATGGTATTCCCCCTTGAACCGGCAGTCCCGCGCCCGGCCCGCCGGCGAAACTGCGGCGGCCCCGGCCTCCGGCGCGGCCATACTTCGATATTATACTCCAAACTCCGCCCGATGTCCAGGCGCGCGCCCGTCGTCCGCGCTGCATAAAATCGATTTCCCGCTTCATGGCCTTCCCCGCATCCGGGAAAATGGGATTTGTATAAATAATCCTAAAAATTTTGAATATATATCTTCAAATTTATTCAATATTTTCAATTCATCCGCAGAAATCAAAATTTCCACTGATTTACTGACCAATTAATTTGGGAATTACCTTGCAAGGCAGGCAAAAAGTTGCTATAATCAAAAGAAATTCAACAAGAGTGCTTTAAGAGTGCTTTTTCCTGCGATTCTGAACAAAGTGCAGGAAAAATCAGCCATAGATGCAAACTGAATAAGCGCGACGGAAAAGACATTAGGGATAGACCCGTGCCGTGTTGATGAATTTTTCGGAAGGATTTTCTAAAACTCCATCGACTTGACTTTGTAGGACATGCTCAAAAAAGGGCGTGTCCTACGTTTGGTATTGGTGTTACTTTTCCGCTTTACAAGGTAAAATCGGCATTCCGACGGAAACTGTCGAGAAGGCTTCGGTTCCCGTCGGAAAATTCCGTATGGGTTCCTTTCCGGTCCGGGACGGGGACCGGAAAGGAACCGGGGCAAAACAAAATCTGACAAATGAGAAACTGCTGGAAGAAACAACTGAAGGAGTGGATGGTGTGACAAGCTATGTGGTAAAGCGCGTCGGATATGCCTTGCTGACGATCTTTCTGATTTCGATCATCACTTTTTTCGTGATGAATCTGATCCCGGGCGGCCCGTTCCTGAGCGAGAAGAACATGGCTCCCAATATTGTGGCGGCCCTAAAGGCAAAATACGGTCTGGATAAGCCGCTCTGGCAACAATACCTGAATTACATGGGCAATTTCCTGCAGGGGGACCTCGGCGTCTCGCTGAAACAGCTCGGCCGTTCCGCGAACGACATCATCCTCTCCGAATTCCCCGTTTCGGCCAAGGTGGGCGGGCTCGCCATCCTGTTCGCCATGATTCTGGGCGTCTTCATGGGCTCCGTGGCGGCCCTGAACCACGGCAAGGCGGCCGACCACATCCTGATGGTGATTTCGACGATCGGCATCGCGGTGCCGAGCTTCGTCGTGGCCTCCGTGCTGATGGTGATCTTCGGCGTCAACCTGAAGATCCTTCCCACCATCGGGCTGAAGACGCCGGTCTCCTATATTCTGCCCGTCGCGTCTCTCGCCTTCTACCCGATGGCCTACATCACCCGCCTGATGCGCTCGAGCATGCTGGACGCGTTGAACCAGGACTACATACGGACGGCGACCGCGAAGGGCGTCAGCCGGTTTTCTCTGCTGTTCAAGCACGCCATGCGCAACGCGATCATCCCCGTGATCACCTACGTGGGGCCGCTGCTCGCCTATACCGTGACGGGCAGCTTCGTCGTGGAGACGATCTTCAACATCCCCGGGCTGGGGCGCGAATTCATCAAGTGCATCATGAGCCGCGATTATCCGCTCGTGATGAGCACGACGATCTTTCTTGCCATCATCCTGGTCTTGATGAACGTGGTCGTGGACATTCTTTACAAAGTGATCGACCCGCGGATCAAGCTGAAGTAGAAAGGCAGAAAAATAAAATATGAAAGAGCTCAAGATGAAAAAGAATCCGCTCTCCCTCCAGCTCGACACCTCCGATTTTCTGCCCGCCACTCCGGAAGAAAAGAAAGAGCTCATCGTCATGCGGGAAAGCACCACGTTCTGGAAGGACGCGTTCCGCCGATTCCGTGAGAACAAAATCGCCATGGCCGCCTTCGTCGTGATCATTCTGATCATGATCTGCGCGTTCGTGGTGCCGAACTTTTACCCGTACCGCTACGACCAGCAGATCCGCGGTAGCGAGGACCTGTTCCCCATGCAGTACTCCGATATGGAGCTGAAATCCATCGGCAAAGGGATCTCCGTGTTCCCGCACTTTTTCGGCACCGACGCCTTCGGGCGCGACATCGCCGCGAGGACCATGATCGGCGCGAGGATCTCGCTGCTGGTGGGCATCATCGCCACGGCGCTGGTGCTGGTGATCGGCAGCATCTACGGCGCCATCTCCGGCTACTTCGGCGGCAAGGTGGACATGATCATGATGCGCATCGTCGACATGATCTACTCGATCCCCGACATGCTGATCATCATCCTGCTGCAGGTCGCGCTGAAAGAGCCGCTGACGAACCTCTTCAACACCAACCCGGCGTTCGCGAACCTGCAGTCGCTCGGCGTGGGCCTCATCAGCATCTTCATCACGTTCAGCCTGCTGTACTGGGTCAACATGGCCCGCATCGTCCGCGGCGAGATCATGTCCCTGAAAGAGCAGGAATTCGTCATGTCCGCCAGGGCGCTGGGCGCGGCGGACCGGAGGATCATCCTGCGGCACCTGCTGCCGAACTGCATCGGCATCCTGGTCGTGACCGCGACGCTGCAGATCCCCTCCGCCATCTTCACGGAAGCGACGCTGAGCTTCCTCGGCATGGGCGTTTCGGTGCCGATGTCGAGCCTTGGGTCGTTGTGCAACGACGCGCTCGAGGGGATCTACTCCTACTCGTACCGTCTGATCGTGCCCGCCGTCGTCATCAGCCTCATCATCCTCTCCTTTAATCTGGTGGGAGACGGCCTGCGCGATGCCTTCGACCCGAAGATGAGAAATTAGGAGGGCGAAACATGAACGAGAATTGTCTGCTGGACATTGAGAACCTTCGGGTCTCTTTCTTTACCCCTGCCGGCGAAGTCAAGGCCGTCAACGGGATTTCCTATACATTGAACTACGGCGAAGTGCTCGGCATCGTGGGGGAATCCGGAAGCGGCAAGAGCGTTTCCGCCTACACGCTGATGGGGCTGATCGCCCACCCGGGCAAAATCGTGGGCGGAACCATCAACTTCAACGGCCACCGGATCGAGAAGATGAGCGAAAAGGAATTCCGCAAAATGCGCGGCAGCGAAGTCAGCATCATCTTCCAGGACCCGATGACCTCGCTCAATCCGGTCTACACCATCGGCAACCAGCTGACGGAGATGCTGCGCCTGCACACGAACATGAACCGGAAGCAGCGCCGCGCCAGGGCCGCGGAGCTGCTGGGCCTGGTGGGGATCAACGAGCCGGAGCGGCGCCTCAAGCAGTACCCGCACGAATTTTCCGGCGGCATGCGGCAGAGGGTCATGATCGCGATGGGCCTCGCCTGCCAGCCGAAGCTGCTGATCGCCGACGAGCCGACCACGGCGCTGGACGTAACGATCCAGGCGCAGATCATGGAGCTGATGGTGGACCTGAAAAAGAAGATCAACATGTCGATCATCCTGATCACCCACGACCTCGGCGTCGTCTCCGATGTATGCGACCGCATCGTGGTGATGTACGCCGGCAAGATCGTCGAAACGGGCAGCACGGACGACATCTTCTACAACCCGAAGCACTGTTACACCAAGGGGCTGCTCCGCTCCATCCCCAAAATCAGCGAAAAAAGCCACGAGCGCCTGGTGCCCATCGAGGGCACGCCGGTCGATCTGCTGAACCCCCCCGCCGGCTGCCCGTTCGCTCCGCGCTGCGAGCAGTGCATGAAGATCTGCCTGCGGCGGATGCCGGAATTCACGGAGATCAGCCCCGGGCACAAAAGCGCCTGCTGGCTGCTGCAGAAAGAGGAATTCGAAAAAGCACGGGAGGGGGAAAAACAATGAGCGAAAAGCTTTTGGAAGTCCAGCACCTCCAGCAGTTTTTCCCCGTAAAGGGGAAACTTTTTCAGACGCAGTACGTCAAGGCCGTCGACGACGTCTCGTTTTATATCAACAAAGGGGAGACCTTCGGCCTCGTGGGCGAAAGCGGCTGCGGCAAAACCACCACGGGCCGCACCATCCTGCGCCTCTACGAGCCCACGGGAGGCAAAATCATCTACGGCGGCAAGGATGTCACCCACGTGGACTTCAAGCCCTACCGCAAAAAGATGCAGATCGTGTTCCAGGACCCGTACGCTTCGCTGGACCCCCGCATGACGGTCGGCGACATCGTCGGCGAGGCGATCGACATCCACCACCTCGCCTCCAACGCCAAGGAGCGGAACGACAAGATCCTCTCCC
>ENA-UOOI01001499-UOOI01001499.1-fermentation-metagenome-genome-assembly--contig:-NODE-1499-length-24038-cov-6.279823_pt1 | contig 24038 bp, 23 predicted proteins | sample MGYA00245779_ERZ724027 | MGnify/ENA primary metagenome ERZ724027 (study PRJEB28704, sample SAMN03018318) | fermentation metagenome | biome: anthropogenic terrestrial biome; feature: soil; material...
ACCTCACCAGTCTTTAAATAACGCTCACTACCTAAATCAAATTCCCTGCTCTCTAATTCAATGGTAGTAGCTTTCTTAACTACCTGCCATGCTGAAGCAATAACCTCTTTGCCAATACCATCACCAGGCAGTAAAGCGATTTTTTTAGACATGCTTTTCACCTGCCTCAATCTCTTTTTTCACATAAGATACTAGCCCACCGGCTTCAATGATAGCCATTAGTTCCGGTGGAAAAGCTTGTGCTTTTAAGACTTCTCCCTTAATTTCCACAGTACCATTATCTAAGTTTACAGTTACTAGGTCTCCATCTTTTACTTTACCTTTTAACGAAACCTCTAAAATAGGTAGACCTATATTAATTGCATTGCGATAAAAGATTCGGGCAAACGATTCAGCAATCACACAGCTAACACCACTAGCATTAATCGCAATGGGAGCATGCTCTCTCGAAGAACCGCAGCCAAAATTCTTGCCGGCAACTATAATGTCGCCAACTTGCACTTTATTAGGAAACTCCTGATCAGCATCTTCCATACAATGTTTTTTCAAATGCTCTAAATCGGAGTTATTCAGATACCTAGCTGGAATAATAGCATCGGTATCTACATCATCGCCAAAAAGAAAAACTCTGCCTGTAAATTGCTTCACGAAAGCACCTCCTCTGGATGAACAATTTCGCCTGCGACTGCTGAAGCAGCTGCCACATACGGTCCTGCTAAATAGACTTCACTATTCGGATGACCCATGCGACCAACAAAGTTCCTATTTGTAGTCGATAGTGATCTTTCGCCACTAGCTAAAATCCCCATATGTCCACCTAGACAAGGGCCACAGGTTGGGGTACTAACTGCTGCACCAGCTTCAATAAAGGTCTGAATGAGGCCTTCAGCAATCGCTTGTAGGTAGATCTTTTGCGTTCCCGGGATAACAATCATACGTAAGTTTTTGTTAACCTTGCGTCCTTTTAACACTTCTGCTGCCTGTCTTAGATCCTCAATACGTCCATTTGTGCAAGAGCCAACAACAACTTGATCAAGCTTAATCCCTTTTGTTTCTCGAACACTTCGAGCATTTTCTGGTAAGTGCGGGAAAGCTATTTGTGGTTCAAGTTTAGAAACATCCCAGTTATAGATCTTATAATAGGAAGCATCTAAATCAGGGTATAGTTTTTCAACTTTTCTACCTGCTTTTTGCAAGTACTCGACAGTCTTATCGTCAGAGGCAAAAAGTCCAGCTTTAGCTCCAGCTTCAATAGCCATATTAGCCATTGTTAATCTACCTTCAACCGATAGATTTTCTATGACTTCACCACCAAATTCCATAGCCTGATATCTAGCTCCATCTACACCTATTTGACCAATAGTATAGATAATTAGGTCCTTACCAGTAACGTAAGGTTTTAATTGACCTTGGTAGTTAAATCTTTGGGTGTGAGGTACTCTAAACCAGGCTTTACCTAAAGCCATGGCAGCGGCCATGTCCGTTGAACCTACACCAGTAGCAAAAGCTCCTAAAGCACCATAAGTGCAGGTATGCGAATCTGCACCTATCACCAGATCACCAGGACCAGCTAACCCTTTTTCGGGAATGAGGCAATGTTCAATACCCATCTCACCAACATCATAAAAATGGGTGATTTCCTGTTCTCTAGCAAATTGCCTTATCATTTTCACTTGTTCAGCAGCTTGGATGTCTTTGTTAGGAGTAAAATGGTCGCAAATAAGAGCAATTTTATCCTTATTAAATACGTGTTTAGCACCTAAACGGCGAAACTCTTTGATGGCTACTGGTGAAGTTATATCATTACCTAAAACTAGATCGACCTTAGCCATAACAAATTGATCCGGCCTTACAGTTTCTTTGCCACTATGACTGGCTAAGATCTTTTCAGCTAAATTGAGTCCCAACAGCCTCACTCCCTTCTGTTAATATACGATTGAGAGCTTGTAGATAGGCTTCTGCACTTGCTCTAACCACATCATTATGAAGTCCTCGACCTAGGTAATTTTTCCCCAGATAACTAATTCTTACCATAACCTCACCTAAAGAATCAGTACCACCTGTAGTTGCTTGTAGTTGATAATCAAGGAGTTCCACTTTTAAAGCTGTAGCTCTTTCCAGGGCCTTATACACAGCATCTACAGGTCCGTCGCCAGCAGCAGCTTCTTTGATAATTTCAGTACCTTTTTTAAGTTTTACAAGCGCCATAGATTCATTACCAGAAAACACTTGTAACTCTTGTAGTTCGTACATAATATCAACACCAGTTACTTGGGTAGATAACAAGGCTTCCAGATCTTTGTCATCAACAGTCTTTTTACGGTCAGCCAATTCAATAAAGCGGTTAAATAGTTGTTCCACTTCGCTATCTAGAAGCTGGTAACCTAACTCTTGTAACCGTTCTTTAAATGCATGTCTACCCGAATGTTTACCTAAAACAATACGGCTTTTAGGGTAGCCTACTGATTCTGGGGTCATAATTTCGTAGGTACTTCTTTCTTTTAAAAACCCATCTTGATGGATACCTGATTCATGTGCAAATGCATTTTCACCGACTATAGCTTTATTCTTAGGTACGGGGTAACCAGTTAAACTTGAGACTAGCCTAGAAGCTTGATATAGCCTTTCTGTAATAACGTTAGTCTCTAGCTCATACTCACTGTTTCTTACCTTCAAAGCCATAACGATCTCTTCTAGGGCAGCATTACCTGCTCGTTCACCAATACCATTAACAGCACACTCAACCTGTCTAGCACCAGCTTTAACTGCACTTAGAGAATTAGCAACTGCTAACCCTAAGTCATTGTGGCAGTGAACCGAAAGAATTGTCTTTTGCAAACCTTTGACCTGGCTTAAAAGATGCTTAATTAGTTTTTCGTATTCCCAGGGCATTGTATAGCCTACTGTATCAGGAATATTAACTACATCTGCTCCTGCTTCGGTAACCGCTTCTACCAGTTCCACTAGAAACTGCCAATCACTTCTTGTAGCATCTTCAGCAGAAAACTCTACTCTTGCGCCTGTGCTTTTGGCTAGTTTAACTGCTTCTTCAGCTTTTTTAAGAACCACATCTGGCTCCATACGCAATTTATATTGCATGTGGATAGGTGAAGAAGCAATGAAGGTATGAATCACTGGGCTTTTAGCAAGCTGCAACGCTTTCGCTGCAGCCTCTATATCTTTAGGTACTGCTCTAGCTAAAGCAGCAACCCTACAGGAAACTTCACTTGCTACTGCATTTACAGCTGCAAAATCACCAGGGGAGGCTACAGGAAAGCCAGCCTCGATGATGTCGACTCCCATTCTTTCTAAAGTCTTGGCTATCTCCACCTTCTCCTTAGCACTAAGGCTAATACCAGGAGATTGCTCGCCATCTCTTAAAGTAGTATCAAAAATCTCTACTTTTTGGATCATACACACCCCTCCTAGGACTGTTTAATCCACGCCATCATTTTACGAAGCTCAGCACCAACCTTTTCAATCTGGTGCTCACGACTAATACTACGGAGGGCTTCAAATTTTGGTCTGCCAGCCATATTCTCTACAATCCACTCTCTAGCAAACTCGCCTTCTTGGATCTTTTTTAAGGTATCTTGCATTGCAGCCTTTACTTCGGGACCAACAATCTTAGGCCCTACAGTCAAATCACCATATTCTGCAGTATCGCTAATTGAATAGCGCATACGGGAAAGGCCACCTTCGTACATTAGATCCACAATTAGTTTAAGTTCGTGGAGACATTCAAAATAAGCTACTTCTGGTTGATAACCAGCATTTACTAACGTTTCAAAACCCGCTTGCACTAATGCTGTCATGCCACCACATAGAACAGCCTGTTCGCCAAAGAGATCTGTTTCCGTTTCTTCTTTAAACGTAGTCTCTAGAACGCCAGCTCTAGTAGCACCGATTCCTTTGGCATAAGCCAAAGCTAAATCAAAAGCATCGCCAGAAGCATTTTGGTAAATAGCAATTAAAGCAGGTACACCTCTACCTTCTTCATACTGGCGTCTTACTAAATGCCCTGGTCCTTTAGGAGCCACCATAAATACATCTACATCTTTGGGTGGTTTAATTTGGTTAAAGTGAATATTAAAGCCATGGGAGAAAACAAGAGCTTTACCCGCCTTAAGATAAGGAGCAATATCGTTTTGGTAGATGGCTGCTTGTTTTTCATCTGGAACTAGGATTTGAATAACATCGGCAGCTTCAGCTGCTTCTTTTACACTTACCGGTTTAAAACCATGACTGACAGCTAAATCATAGTTAGCAGAACCTGGTCTTTGGGCTACAATCACCTCTATACCACTTTCGCGTAAGTTCTGAGCCTGAGCATGACCCTGTGAACCATAACCAACTACAGCTACCTTTTTACCATTAAAAACACTTAAATCTGCATCACTGTCGTAATAAAGCTTTGCCATTTAATATCCCTCCTAATTTTTTGCACTGCGAGCTAAAGCTATTTTGCCTGTGCGGACAATCTCGGTAATGCCATAACTGTCTAACATCTGAATAAAAGCATCTACCTTCTCCATATCACCAGTAACTTCAACCATTACCTCTTTAGGACTAACATCAACAATTTTGGCTCTGAAGATATCTACAATCTGTAAGATCTCAGAACGCTTGTCACCCTTAACTTTAATTAAAGCTAGTTCTCTTTCTACTCGCTCCTCGTAAGTTAAATCAGTTATTTTGAGTACATCAATTAGTTTGTGCAGCTGTTTAGTAACTTGCTCTAGGCGTTGTTCGTCTTCTTCTACCACAATGGTAATGCGTGAAATACTGTTATCTTCTGTTGGGCCAACTGCTAAACTGTGTATATTATAACCACGACGGGTGAATAGACCTGCTACTCTAGAAAGAACACCTGGTTCGTTATTCACAAGTACTGCTAAAGTTACTTTACTCACACAATCACCTCTCCCAAGCTGGTTTGGGGGTCAATTCAGCATGAAGCATTTCGCAAAGCGAGGCTCCAGGAGCTACCATTGGCCAAACCGATTCATCAGGATCAATAGCTACTTCAATTAGATAAGGACCCTTAGTTAGCAGTGCCTCTGGAAGTTTCGTCTGACAATCCTCTCTGGTTAAAATTTTTACAGCTGGCAGCGAATAGGCTGAAGCTAAGAGGCAAAAATCAGGAACGGAGCCAGTGCAAGTCTGCGAGTAACGACTTTCGTAAAAGATAGTCTGCCATTGTCTGACCATGCCCAGAACTCTATTATTTAAAAGCACAATTTTAACTGGAATATCATAGGTAGCTATTGTAGCTAACTCTTGGATGTTCATCTGTAGCGAACCATCACCAGTTACCAAAACTACTTGTTCATCAGGTCGACCTAATTGGGCTCCTAATGCAGCTGGTAACCCATACCCCATAGTGCCTAAACCACCAGAGGTAATAAAACTATGGGGTTTATCTACTGGCAGATACTGAGCTGCCCACATTTGGTTCTGACCTACATCGGTGGCAACAATTATCTTGTCTTTAATAGTTGCAGCTACTACCTCTAATACTTGTTTTGGTGTAACACTTTCTTGGCGTTTGCAAGGAGGTGGTGGTGTAGCATTAAAAAGATTCGGTACATTGCAAACTTCACAAGGATCACTATTTGGCTTATTAGCCTGATACTTTGGCAAAGCAAATTCGCGAATTTCAGCAATCCAATTCGGATGAGTTAGTTTTTCTGTTCCAAGTAGCTCAGGTAAGATACTTTTAGCATCACCCACAATAGGTATATCTGCCTTAACATTCTTACCGATCTCGGCTGCATCAATATCGATATGGATTATTTTAGCCTTGGGGGCAAATTTGCTTAAGTTTCCTGTCACCCGATCATCAAAACGTGCTCCTATAGCTATGAGTACATCACACTCTTGAATGGCCATATTAGCCCAAGGTGTGCCATGCATCCCTAACATACCTAAATTAAGTGGGTGATTACCGGGAAATGCTCCAAGTCCCATTAAGGTTGTAGTGACTGGAATATCATACTGTTCTACTAGCTGTAATAAACTCTCTCCAGCGTCTCCTGCACCACCACCAGCATAGATAAGTGGTCTTTTTGCTTCTTGAATTAAATTTTTTGCTAGCATAATTTGACGGGGATGACCAGTTGTTTTAACTCTATAGCCAGGTAAGTCTATTTCAGCGTCTAGAAGAGGTTCTAGTAGATGATTCATAAGGGCATCTTTAGTAATATCCACAAGTACTGGCCCTGGTCTACCAGTATTAGCAATAAACAGAGCTTCTTTAATTACTCTAGGAATACTGTTGCCATCTTTAACCAAATAGTTGTGTTTGGTAACTGGCATGGTAATTCCCATAATATCTGCTTCTTGAAAAGAATCCTTACCGATTAAACCCGAATGGACCTGCCCCGTAATTGCTACTAAAGGCACTGAATCCATATAAGCATTAGCTAAACCTGTAACAAGGTTAGTAGCACCTGGCCCAGAGGTAGCTATCACTACACCTGGTTTTCTTGTAGCCCTAGCATAGCCATCAGCAGCATGTGCAGCTCCTTGTTCATGGCGGGTGAGAATATGTTTTAAGCTAGAGTTATACAGTGCATCGTAGATAGGTAACACTGCTCCTCCTGGATAACCGAAGACATATTCTACACCCATCTCTGTTAATGTACTGACTAGTGCTTCTGCACCTGTTAGTGCCATAGTCAGTCACCTCCCTAAAAAAGTTTAAAAAAAGACCTCGCCCTATAAGGGGCGAGGCTACTCGCGGTACCACCCTAGTTTGGTCTTTAGGCGCTATTACGGGCGCACCCGGCTAGGATTACTCAAAGCTAAACTAAGCTTTTCACCCTAGCGACTCCAGAGCGATGTTTCCCACCGTTTCCTGTTGCTCTTGCACCAACCGGCAACTCTCTACAAGGAAGTTAGGCAGTACTACTCTCCTTCTCAGTCTTTGCTTAATTCGTATCAGAAAAGGTTTTGTTTTTTAGTATACGTATGATTATGCCAGGTGTCAATAAAAATTTCGTTAAAATCGTGTATACATGAGTATCATAATCGTACTTCGCTCTCGTAAAGGGTAAAGAAGCTTGCCGTTAGAAGATTTAGTAAAATTTTTTGCCAAAAAAAACACTCCCTTGGTACTAGAAAATAGGTTAAGGTAAGTGTTTTGTATTAGTATCTAGTTAAAGCATTTTTAGCTTCCTATGAGGACTTATAACCAAAAAAACTAAATGTACTGAGAATAAGAAATTCATTATCTATCTTTATTAGGTGGCCAATGCTTCTTCCTACTAATAATTTCGATTCAACTCTAAGAAAAATGAACTTTTTTAACAGCAAACAAGGTTAAATAGGCTTTTTAAGTTCAAAAATCATTTTTATGATACAATATATAAGTATAGCTTAATCAAACTGCAACGAGAGGATGATCTAATTGGATACAATCAAAAACGGCCTTTTAGAAGCAGCATCAGCGATTTTGCCTCTAACTATAGCTGTTTTAGTCTTAACATTTATCTTCTTACCGTGGTCGTGGACCAGAGTTAGCCAGGTAATCTTTGGTTCTTTTCTAACTTTTATTGGCCTTTTCCTCTTTTTGGAAGGAACTAAGATCTCTTTGATACCAATGGGAGAACTAATCGGTGCTTATCTACCCAAAAGCGGCTCTTTGTTATTACTTGTGTCTACTGCCTTTATCTTTTCCTTTTCAGTAACCCTTGCCGATCCCAGTGTTCATGTAATGGTAGAGCAATTTAAAGGGCTTGCTGACTCTGGTGTACCACCACAACTTCTCTCCTTTTTGGTATCAGCAGGTATTGGCTTTTTAGTCACCTTTGCTTTATTACGAATTATATTCAAAATTCCTATTCGCCTGGTACTATCCTTGGGCTATTTGTTAATTATTGGGCTTAGTTTTATAGCACCAAAAGAGCTAGTTCCCTTCTTTTTAGATTCAGGTAGCATTACGACAGGGCCAATGGCTGTACCCTGTATAATTGCCTTAGGTCTAGGCACTGCCTCTGTTCTAAAAGGTAGTAACCCTTTAGAAGATGGTTTTGGACTAGTCGGTCTAGCTACTTTAGGACCTATCTTGACCCTCATGATCTGGGGGGTGATTTTCCTATGAATCTGACCTCGTTTTTGTCTGACTTCCTAGTAACTATAATCGAAGTAGGCAAAACCTTAATTCCACTTATTATTCTCTTTGGAATCTTTGACATTTTCTTCCTACATTTACCAAAAACATTCGTCCGCAAAGTAGCTAGAGGTACATTAATGACTTTTTTGGGACTTTCCTTCTTCTTACAAGGGGTCTATGTAGCTTTCGTTCCTCTAGCAAAAGAACTAGGTTTTAATTTTGGTCTTCTCGAAAACAAAACAGTCCTTTTACCCATTGGCTTTATCTTAGGACTCTTAGTCACTATTGCCGAACCATCTTTAAGAGTTTTAGCTAGCCAAATTGAAAAAGCTTCGACAGGGCATATCAAAGGTAATCTATTAATTGCAACAGTCTCTGTAGGGGTTGCTTCTTTGGTTGCCTTTGGTCTTTACTTTGTAGGTCAAGGGATTAGTCTTACTTGGCTAATAATTCCCGGCTATTTTGTAGCTCTTTTAGGACTAAAGTTTACTTCATCTACCTTTGTAGCTATCGCTTTTGATTCCGGAGCAGTTGCTACAGGACCACTAACTGTTACTTTTATGATGACACTTGCAGTTAATATCTCAGAAACCGCCCATAAGGCTGCTTTATCTGGGTTTGGTTTAGTTTGTCTAGTTGCTCTAGCAGCGGTATTAGCTGTAGAGCTATTAAGTGTAGTTTTTTCTATTAAGGTAAAAAATAAAGAGGTGTCTTAAGCCATGCAGGCCATTGAATATGATTTAATCGTTACTATTGTAGGTAAAGGTTGGGCTGATGAAATCGTTGAGGCATCGCGTAAAGCTGGTGCTGAGGGTGGTACTATTATTTATGGACGTGGTACAGGTATCCACGAACAAAAAAACTTTCTAGGCTTAGTAATTGAACCAGAAAAAGAGATCATTCTTACTGTTATTGAAAAAACAAAAACTAAACCTGTTCTTGATGCCATCATTAAAGCAGGAAAATTAGAACAACCAGGCACTGGCATTGCCTTTGTTACAAGCCTAGCAAATGTTGCTGGTATTGTACATCGAATAAGCAATTAGCTAAAAAACATCCGTCGCTTGGTATGCTCCCTTTGTGGTAGACAGTAGAAATAACAAGACTGTTTATCATAAAGGGAGCATTTCTATATGGGGAGAAAACCAAAAATTCCCTATGTGCAAAAGTTATCTACTATTAAAATATACAGTAACAGGGTTTCAATACCCTAATCAAGCATTCAAATTGAATAAAGCTAGATGATATCGGATATGTCAAGAGTTGGTCGTTGTTTAGATAATGCTCCATGTAGGGCTTCTGGGAAATAATAAAATCCGGGATGTATCACTTACAAAATTCGAAGATTATGAAATCATAAAGAAAACTACGAGTCTATGAATAACCCAGACGTTTAAATTGACACCACCAGAATACCGTAACGATTTGTCTAATATTCCAGTGTAAAATAGCATCAATCTCTCGATAGATGCTATTAAGGATATAATATTATTTCTGCTACAAACTCAACAGAAAGCTGCTTTAATTAGTGGATGCTTTTAATGTAATAATTTGTTTCATAAATTCATCTGCTTTAAAAATGGGGCCTAACCGAAATGCTCTACCTTGATAATCTAGATTTAGATAACTTCCTGTAATAAGAAGTGCTTGGGCAAACTCCTCTATCGTAAGATGGGGATTAACTTGTAGTGCTAAAGCATATATGCCTGATAAATAGGGTGCAACCCAGCTCCAACCACCAATACGATAAAATATATATCCTTTAGCATCCCAGGGGCTAGCTGTAGTACGCGAATCCATAGGTAGATAGATCCTTTCTTGATCATCAGCTAACCACTTATCTGTTTCTTCGGACCACCATGAACCCACTTTGAAGGATTCACACTTATCTGGATTATATCTAGGATCTCGACCCAAGCCTTGATAAGCTAGGGGATAGTATTCGTCTATAACGCTACTTACAACTAGAACTCCTGCTTCAATTGCTCGCTTTTGAGCTAATTGTGCTAATACAAAATCTTGATCCTTTAACGAAAAAGATGCAGAAATACTTATGACTCTAATTCTTCTTTTAAAGTTTGATTAATGTCTAATAATCTATTGATAGACCAAGCAATGTTCTTGCACTTATCTTCGCTAAACCGAGTTGCAATATAGAAAAGTTTAGCTTTAGGTGCAACCCCTACACTCTTCCCTACTAAAAGAGAAGCTACTGCAGTCCCATGTAATTCCGGCTCTATATGTGCATTATATTCTTCGTAATAAACAAGCTGATCTTGATATTCTACATGGTTTTTCAATAAGACCATGTCAATAATACCTACACTTATTCCCTCGCCATTGATTCCTTGTTTATGGAGTTTTCTAATACCTAAACCTGGGTTTTTACCCATTTCTAAAATATCTTTGGGAGAAAAGTCTTTAGGTAATCTTGGCCATTTAGTATATGTATCGAAAGATGTTTCGTTTAACAGGATATTTGAAGCATGGGAAAGATCTAATCCTCTTAAATCCTTACTAATTAAATTTAATCCAATTGCTGGTCCATTTGATTCTGGTAAAGAAGTTATTTTATCTAAAGGAACATAGTTATGACATCCAACAAGAATGAAGAGGAGAAAACCTAATAATCTATATTTCATAATTTCACCTCAATCGTTTATTCGTGTATCTGGAGATTGGTTCCTTTGGATTTAAAAAAATGATCCTAAACATAACATTGTCAGTAATGGTGTCAAAATCGATGCTTTCACTTCAGCTTCGGTTAAGAATTATTATGGTCCAGCTGCTAGCATCGAAGAAATTGCTGACATGACCATGAATGGTATTGTAGTAGTTTCTACTGTTAATCCTGACGGTTCACCAAACGCTGCTGTAGTTATTCCTGGATTATTTGAAAACAAATACTTGACCTTTGGCTTAGCTCCAAACCAAACCCTAGAAAACTTCAAAAGAGGTAGCCTGGTAGTTGTTTCTGTGTTTTTACCCAAACCAGGTGTCGAGAGTACAAAATATGGTGATATTAGAAAATACGGTGCTCGTATCTACTGCGAAGTTCTTCAAGATGCATCAGAGAAAGCTGCAGTTATTGAGCGCTATAATGTTGATAAACCAGATAATAGAAAGATGACTATGGATAGTATCTTACTGGTTATTAAGAAAATAGATCCCATCGGTTAATCCAAAAACGAAAACAATTATACATCAAACAACAGTCACTTAAAACTCAGCCTGATTAAACTCAGGCTGTTTTCCTTCCCCATTTACTGTTACTAAACGTAAAAAGCGAAATATCATCCCATAAAAGCCTAGTTTACCTCTTTTGGTCAACTAGATGAAGGGAATTGTATAATCCTTTTTCGTTTATGGTTAGAAGCTTAGATTAAAAATAGTGAGCCAGTAAGCTCACTATTTTTCCATCTGTATTTATTTCTTTTCTTTTTTAGGTTCTGTCTTTGGGGTAGCTTTCTTTTCTGTTGTCTGAGCCGAGGCTTCAGGCTTTGCTTTCTTGCATTTATCTGCCATTTCTGTCGCCTCCTTTATGCTTAAAATAACACTTGCCTTATAAGAATGCGATATCATCTATAAAGGAATACTTGCCATTTATTAGTTAATAATGACAATTATAGCCCAAAACTTCTCATGCCTTATCCTTTCAATCGATTGCTATGTTAAGGTCCCATTTTTAATTTTAAGTTGCCCCAAAAAGCAAATAAGCAGGGATATCCCTGCTTATTATTATTTAAATCTAGCTCCTTCAGCTGCTGAACTTACTTTTTCTGCATATCTCTTCAAATAACCCTTTAATTCTTTTTGTGGTTTTATTAAATTCTTTTTACGTTTATTAAGTTCTGCTTCACTTACATTAAGTTCTAAGCTACGATTAGGGATATCGATATTGATCTCATCCCCCTCTGCTACTAAAGAGATCGGTCCATCAAGAGCAGCTTCAGGTGAGACATGACCAATAGCGGCTCCTCGGGTAGCCCCAGAAAAACGGCCATCTGTAATAAGAGCAACAGATTTATCTAGACCCATACCTGATAAGGCAGAGGTTGGCGAGAGCATCTCTCTCATCCCTGGACCACCTTTAGGTCCTTCATAGCGAATTACTACTACATCTCCTGCTACAATCTTTCCTTGCATGATAGCTTCAACAGCTTCTTCTTCCGAATTAAAAACTCTAGCAGGGCCTTTATGCTGCATCATCTCTGTAGCTACTGCCCCTTGCTTAACCACAGCTCCCTCAGGAGCTAGATTGCCCCATAAGGCTGCAATGCCACCTTCTAGCCGGTAAGGGTTACTTGTAGGACGAATTATCTCGTTATTTTTAGGTGGGGAGAGCCTTTCTCTTACAGTGCCCGAGACAGTTTTTATCTCTGTGTTAATGAGGCCAGCATCAGCAAGAACTTGGAACACCGCAGGAACCCCTCCAGCTAAATCCAGGTCTTCCATGTGATAATCGCCAGCTGGTCGTAGGTAGCAGATCTGCGGAGTTTGGCGACTCATTTTATCGATATCAGTTAGAGATATGTCTATACCTGCTTCCTTGGCAATAGCGGGTAGATGTAAAGCAGTATTAGTAGAACAACCTAAAGCCATATCTAAAGCTAAGGCATTCAAAAAAGCTTCTCTAGTCAAAATATCACTAGGTTTTAGACCCACCTTACCAAGTTCGACTGCTTGCATGCCAGTCTTAGTTGCTAAACGGAGCCTAGCTGAGGCTACGGCAGGTATTGTACCATTACCAGGTAGCGCTACACCTAAAGCTTCTGTTAAACAGTTCATAGAATTAGCAGTAAACATACCTGAACAACTACCACAGGTTGGGCAGGCTAGATCCTCTAGCTTAGCTAGCTCAGTTTCGCTCATTTTGCCAGCACTTACTTTACCTACAGCTTCGAAAACAGTACTTAAATCCACTGCTTCTTCCTGATAATGACCAGCTAACATCGGTCCACCACTAATGACTATCGAAGGAATATTAACTCTACACATAGCCATCAACATACCAGGAATAATTTTATCGCAGTTGGGTACTAAAACCAAGGCATCGAAATTATGAGCGCTAGCCATAATTTCCACACTGTCTGCGATTAATTCCCTTGAAGGCAGTGAGTAACTCATGCCTCGATGCCCCATGGCCAAGCCATCACATACCCCAATCACACCAAATTCAAAGGGGACACCACCTGCTAAACTAATGCCTCTTTTAACTGCGTTCACAATTTGCTCTAAATGCATGTGCCCCGGCACAACTGTGCTTTTAGCTGTAGCAATACCAATAAATGGTCGTTTCATTTCCTCGTCAGTTAAACCTAAAGCCTTCAGTAACGAACGATGTGGAGCTCTCTCTATCCCTTTTGTGAGCGTTTGGCTACCCATAAACTGCCTCCTTTAGCTTTTTTTGTTGAGTATAGGCTCCCTCTGCTGAGTAAGACTATAAGCGAAAGAGAAGGGAGGGGATTCCATGTCTTTATCTACCAAAGAACTTAACTTCATCAAAGATGGTCTCTCTTGGGAGATGCTAATGGTTAAGAAGTATAGCGATCATGCTCAAGGTTGTCAAGATCCAGAATTAAAGAACATCTTTGATGGTCTAGCAAGAATGCACCAAAATCATTACAATCATCTTTTAGGTCATATAGGTGGTCAGAGTATGCCTCATTAAGATAAAAGGAGTGAGATAATGCCTAATCCAACTGGTGGTAAGACACAAGGAATGACCGACCGCGATCGGTTGCAAGATATGTTATCTAGCGAAAAGTTCTTAGCTAACAACTGGTCTGTTTCAGCCAGCGAAATGGTACAACAAGAACTTTTTCAAGATACAATGCAATTTTTAAACGAAGTTCATGGTGCTCATAGACAACTCTTCCAAGTCATGAATCAAAAAGGTTGGTACCAAATAGATCAGGCTGATCAACAACAAATTTCACAGGCCGCTAGTCAATTCACTCAAAATCAAATGCCTCGGTAATTATATCGCAGTGTAACCAAAGCTCCCGTATTTAGCGGGAGCTTTGGTTTTTATAAAAGGTTTGTAGATCATCTAAACGTACTTGCAATTTCTCTGCTGCTATTAGTACTTGATTAGGTGCTGTGCCTCCTTTTATATTACGTCTTAAAACACAACTTTGGGCATCTAATTTATTTAGTAGCTCAGCATTAATTAAAGGTGAGATCTCTTGAAGTTTTTGAAGGGGAATCTCTGTTATCTCCAAGCCTAAACTAATACCTAGTCTAACTACCTGACCTACTACCTGGTGAGCCTCACGGAAAGGCATTCCTTTCAAAGCTAGGCTATCTGCAAGATCAGTAGCATTGAGATAACCAACCTCAGAAGCTTGGGCCATTCTCTTTTTATTAACTTGCATCGAAGAAAGTAAAGGGATAGTGATCTCTAAACAAAGCTTGGTAGTATCCACAGCATCAAAGAGAGCTTCTTTATCTTCCTGTAAGTCTTTATTATAGGCTAGTGGCAAACCTTTTAAAGTCATTAAAAGTGCTTGCAAATGACCAGTAACCCTACCAGTCTTTCCTCTTATAAGTTCAGGTACATCAGGATTTTTCTTTTGAGGCATGATGCTTGATCCAGTTGAAAAGCCATCAGATAATTCGATAAAACCAAATTCCTGGCTCGAATAGATCACAAGTTCTTCTGCAAGCCTAGATAGATGGATCATCAAAAGAGAACAGCTATACAGATAATCCAAAACAAAGTCTCGATCACTGACTCCATCTATTGAATTGTTACTAATAGTAGCAAAACCCAGCAAGTCTTTAGTTAGATCTCTGTTTAGAGGATAGGGAGATCCGGCTAAAGCACCTGAACCTAAGGGAAGTACATCGGTTCTTTGGTAGGTCTCTTTTAGTCTTTGGAGATCACGAGTGAACATTTCGGCATAAGCTAGCAGTTGGTGACCATAAACGATAGGTTGAGCTCTTTGTAAATGGGTATAACCTGGCACAATAGTATTTGCATGTTCTTTACTTAATTTAATTAAGGTTTCAACTAAGGAATGGGCTAATTCTGCAGTTTGCTCCAGACTCTTTTTTACATAGAGCCTTAAATCTGTAGCTACCTGGTCGTTTCTACTTCTAGCTGTATTCAATTTTTTACCTAAGTCGCCTAAACGTTCTATAAGCCAAATCTCAATTTGGGTATGAATATCTTCGACTGTAAAATCAAATTGGCGTTTGCCAGTTGCGATCTCTTTTCTAATCTCTTCTAAAGCCTTGACGATTTTTTGCCCTTCGTCTCTTTGTAAAATACCTACCTCAGAAAGCATCTTTGCATGGGCAATACTACCAGTGATATCTTCTTCCCATAATCTATAGTCAAAAGGGAGGGAGTTATTAAACTTCTCTAAAAGCTTTTCGGCACTACCTTGAAAACGACCCCCCCAGAGTTTCATAGATTAAGCCCTTCGATCTTAGCAGCAATCTTGGTTTGCAAACCAAATAGCTTAATGAATCCCTCTGAGTCTTTTTGGCTATAAACTGCATCTTCTCCGAAGGTAGCTAGTTCTTCTGAGTATAGTGATTTTTCAGCATAGCGACCCACAACAGTAGTGCTACCTTTATAGAGTTTAAGTTTGACCCAACCCGTACTATTTACACTTGTAGCATCAACAAAAGCATCTAGGGCTGTTCTTAGTGGTGACCACCAGAGGCCATAATAGACAAGCTCGGCATATTTGGCAGCTACTTGTTCTTTGAACCGAAAGGTTTCTTTATCGAGTACTAAGTACTCTAATTCTTTATGTGCCTCCATTAAAAGGGTTCCGCCTGGGGTTTCATAGACACCTCTGCTTTTCATACCCACAAGTCTATTTTCAACAATATCAACACGACCTACCCCATGCTTGCCAGCTACTTGGTTTAACTTTTCTAGTAAAGCTACTGGTGCTAACTTTTCGTTATTAACAGCTGTAGGAATACCTTTTTCAAAATGAATGGTCACATACTCTGGTACATCTGGAGCTTTTAAGGGATCAATTGTAGTTAAGAACATATCAGCAGCTGGTTCGTTGGCTGGATCCTCTAAAATGCCACCTTCATATGAGATATGCCACAGATTTCTATCCATACTGTAATTTTTTTCTTTAGTTACAGGTACCGGTATTCCTCTTTTAGCAGCATAATCTATGGCTTGGTCTCTACTTTTAATCTCCCAAATTCTCCAGGGAGCAATTACAGGCATTTCCGGAGCAAAAGCTTGGAAAGTTAGTTCAAAACGGACCTGGTCATTACCTTTACCTGTGCAACCATGGGCTAAGGCATCGCAACCAGTTTTTTTAGCAACTTCGACAACCTTCTTAGCAATAATAGGTCTAGCTATTGATGTACCCAGAAGATATTTACCTTCGTAAACGGCATTAGCTTTAATCATTGGAAAGACATAATCTTTGACAAAATCATCAGTAACATCTAAATAATAGGCTTCAACAGCTCCACTTTTTAAAGCTTTGGCTATGACCGCTTCGCCATCGTCTTTTTGGCCAACATCAACAGCCACAGCAACTACTTCACAATGATAGGTTTCTTTTAACCAAGGGATGATAATCGATGTATCTAGACCACCTGAATAAGCTAGAGCTACTTTTTTTACGTTCACTTTATTTGCCTCCTTATAAAAGCGCAGCTAAAACTGCTTTTTGTGCATGTAATCTATTTTCTGCTTCATCGAAAACTCGACTTTGGGCTCCTTCTAAAACTGCCTCCGTAACTTCCTCGCCTCTATGAGCCGGTAAGCAGTGTAAAAAGATCGCTTTCTTGTCTGCTAAAGCCATTAAATTTTCATCGACTTGATAGCCAGCAAAAGCTTTCTTTCTCACTTCAGCTTCCTCTTCCTGGCCCATAGAAGCCCAAACATCAGTGTAGACTGCAAAAGCACCTTTACAAGCTTCTTTGGGGTCATGGGTTACAGTCACTTTGGCACCGGTAGCTAAAGCCTGTGCCACAACATCTTTATCTGGTTCATAACCCGTGGGAGAAGCTATAGCAATCTCCATCCCGGTTTTAGCTGCAGCCCAGATTAGAGCTGTAGCCATATTATTACCATCGCCAACATAAGCAAGTTTCCCATTAATGGTACCAAAATTATCTTTTATCGTTAGTAAGTCAGCTAAAGCTTGGCAAGGATGATCAGAATCAGTTAGACCATTGATTATGGGAATATTGGCAAACTCGGCCAACTCTTCTACCTCACTTTGAGCGTAAGTGCGTATCATAATGCCAGCCAAATAACGTGATAGTACTCGTGCTGTATCTCTTATAGTCTCTCCTCGACCTAATTGAATATCTCGAGAGGAAAGAAAGATAGCCTGACCACCTAGTTGTAGCATAGCTACTTCAAAAGAAATTCTGGTCCTTGTCGACGATTTGGAGAAGATCATGCCTAAGACTTTACCTGGCAAAAGTTGTTGATTCTTCTGCCGTAAATCAACAGCTAAAGCCAGAAGGGCTTCTACTTCTTCTCTCGTTAGATCTTGCAGTGAAAGAAGATCACGCCCTTTGAGACTTTCAATCATTAGCTATTCCTCCTAGATATTCGTTTAAACTTAGTGGAGCTTTGAGTGTAGCTTGCATACCATCTAGCACGGCCTTCAAGGTATCCGGACTAGAGATTGTTGGTATGCCGTATTCTACCGCTTGCCTTCTTAGGAGAAAATCCTCTCTAGTTTTATCTGGTGCCACTAATAAGTTAAACTCGCCATTTTTTAATCGTTTTTGATTTAAGGGATAGTCTTTACAGATCTCTACCTCGACACCATTTGCTTGTAAGCGCTCTAAAATGGGAGTTAACTCACCATTGGAGGTAGCTAAGACTCTATCGCTTGAATTAAGGGAGATTCCTGCGCTAACTAAGGCCTTATGCATTGCTGTTTGGAGATCTTCACCTAAGCCAAGAACCTCGCCTGTAGAACGCATCTCCGGTCCTAAAGCCACTTCCACATTACCCAGCTTAGCAAAACTGAATACTGGTACTTTAACCGCATAATAAGATTTTTTGGGTAAGAGCCCTAAACCGTAAGGGTTATTTCGAAGGGATTCTCCTAACATAGCTCTAATTGCTAGTTCTACTAAGGGGACACCCGTAACCTTACTCATAATGGGTAGTGTACGACTACCACGAGGATTAATCTCTAAAATGTAGATCTGTTTGTTATAAAGAACAAACTGAATATTAACAACACCCCTAATACCAAAGGCTCGGCAGATAGAGATAGTGTAACGAGCAATTGTCATCTCTTCTTGACTACTCAATGTGGAGTCAGGATAGACAGCGATAGAATCGCCAGAGTGAATACCCGCTCTTTCGACATGTTCCATTATGCCGGGAATAATCACATTGGTACCATCAGAAACTGCGTCAATCTCAATCTCTTTACCAGCTAAATATCTATCCACAAGCACTGGATGATCTTCGGTGATCTCTACTGCCAACTGGAGATAACGGTACAGCTCTTCTTCGTTATGAACAATCTCCATTGCTCTACCGCCCAGAACATAAGAAGGACGTACTACTAAAGGAAAACCTAACTTCAAGCCAATGCCCATAGCTTCTTGTAAAGAGAAAGCTGCACCACCTTCAGCTTGGGGAATACCAAGGTGTTTTAGGAGCTCATGACATTTTTCTCTATCCTCAGCTAAATCAATAGCACTCATAGCTGTTCCTAAGACTGGTAAACCTTCTAAAGCGAGTGTACTGGCTAAATTAATTGCTGTTTGGCCACCAAACTGAACAATTACACCGTCTACAGCTTCTTCATTGGCTACAGCTAAAACATCCTCTGCTGTTAGGGGTTCGCAATAGAGACGATCTGCAGTATCAAAATCTGTAGAGACTGTCTCGGGGTTATTGTTAACAATTACAGCTTCCCAGCCTAACTTTTGTAGGGCCCAAACTGCGTGCACACTACAATAGTCAAATTCAATTCCTTGGCCAATTCTAATTGGTCCAGAACCAATGACTAAAGCTCTTGGTTTAATCCCAGTATTCACTGTTTTTACAACTTGTTCACTTTTTTGGTAGGTTGAATAATAGTAGGAACTTTTAGCTTTAGTACCAGCTTCGGTCGCAATAGCACGGAAAGTGGGTACAATACCCTCTTTAACTCGCTCTTGGCGAAGTTGACTTTCACTAAGCCCTAATCTAGGAGCTAAAGAATGGTCACTAATGCCTAAGGCTTTCAATTCGCTTAGAGTATGGCTTTGAGGGCTATTATCAGCACAGACAATCTTTTGCAAGGTAAATATAAAGTAGGGAGTAATGGAAGTGAGTCTAGTTGCTTCCTCAACACTCATCCCACCAGCTAGAGCTTTGGCCAGATAGAAAAAGCGTTCATCAGAGCTAAAACTCAGGTTCTGACTTAATAGTTCTACTGAGAAAGCTGGCCCTTTTAGATAGCTTTGTCTACCTATCTCTAACGAACGTACTGCTTTACCTAAAGCTTCGTAAAGATTAGCGCCAATGGCCATAATCTCGCCTGTAGCTTTCATTTGGGTACCTAAATGGCGATCACCACTGGCGAATTTATCAAATGGCCACCGAGGAAATTTTACTACTACATGGTTAATGACAGGGCTTTCATGAGCCCAACTCTTTTGGGTTACCGGATTTTTAATCTCCTCTAAAGTATTACCTAAAGCTAAATAAGCCGTAACTTTAGCAATGGGATATCCAGTTGCTTTGGAAGCTAATGCTGAAGAGCGGCTGACCCGAGGATTAACTTCGATAATATAAAACTCGTCAGTCTCAGGATGAAGTGCGAATTGTACATTACAGCCGCCTTCGATCCCTAAAGCAGCAATTATTTTATGGGCAACACTTTCTAACATGTTATTTTGGGCTGGTGATAATGTCATGACTGGTGCGACAACAATGCTATCACCTGTATGGACGCCTATGGGGTCAATATTTTCCATCCCACAGACCGTAAGACAGAGACCTGTTTTATCTCGCATGACTTCATATTCGATCTCTTTATAGCCTAAAAGACTTTGTTCTAAAAGTACTTGGCCGATACGGCTATTTTTTATACCTCTGGCGACTATAGATTCTAAACTCTCGTTATCTGTAGCCACACCACCGCCTGTACCGCCTAAGGTGAAGGCAGGTCTAACAATTAGAGGAAAACCTACTTCTTTAACAAAAGTTAAGGCATCGCTAACTGAAGTTACAGTCTTGCTTTGTGGTACAGGGACGTCTAACTCTAGCATCAGTTTTTTAAAAAGTTCTCTATCTTCTGCTTTTAAAATGGCCTCTAGGGAGGTCCCTAATAACCGCACATTATATTTAGCTAAAATGCCAGCTTTCGCCAGTTCCGCAGATAGATTAAGGCCGGTTTGCCCTCCCAGGCCAGGTAGTAGCCCTTCTGGTCTTTCTTTAGCAATAATCTCTTCTAAGCTACTAACCGTAAGTGGTTCTAGATAAACTTTATCTGCCATCTCAGGATCGGTCATTATAGTTGCGGGATTGCTATTGACCAGAATAACACTAGCTCCAGCCTCTTTTAAGGCTTTGCAAGCTTGAGTGCCAGCGTAGTCAAATTCTGCAGCTTGCCCAATTACAATCGGTCCTGAGCCTATAACAAGAACTTTCATTACTACTACCTCCCCTCCATACACCAATCCAAGGCTGCGTAGAATAACTTCATACCTTTTTCTATCTCTTCTTTAGTAATTATAAGAGGAGGTAGTAGTCGCACTACAGATTCACCAGCTGTACCTATAACTAGACCATTTTCGAGAGCAACTTTAACAACCTCGTTAGCTTTAATATTTAGTTCCACACCAATCATTAAGCCTAAGCCACGAACCTCTTTAATAAGGGGATGGGGCTTTGCTAAAAGTTGACTTAGATAAGCTGCTTTCTCTTGTACATCAATTAAAAACTTTTCGTTTGCAATCTCTTTAACTACAGTTGCTGCGGCTTTAGCAGCTACAGGATTACCACCAAAAGTAGAAGCGTGCTTTCCAGGTGTAAAGACAGCAACTTCTTCTTTGGCTAACACTGCACCTATAGGCAACCCACCGCCTAACCCTTTAGCTACAGTAATAATATCTGGTTTAACTCCCAAGGCTTGATAGGCGAGAAACTTACCACTCCGACCAATGCCAGTTTGTACTTCGTCAAAAATGAGGAGAATATCCCTCTCATTACAGAGTTCTCTTGCTTTTTGTAAATACTCGCTTGTGGCAGGATGCACACCACTTTCACCTTGAACTGGTTCTAAAATAAGAGCTGCCGTTTCCGGGGTAAGATCTTGATCTAAAGCTTTTAGATCGTTATATATAGTGTAAGCAATCTCTGGAATTAAAGGTTCAAAGCCTTGATGGTATTTTTCTTGGCCAGTTAAGCTCAAACCACCCATACTCCTCCCGTGGAAAGAGTTTAGTGCTGACACGATCCGTCTTTTCCCTTTTTTAAAACCGTAGAGACGAGCTAACTTCAAAGCTCCTTCGTTAGCTTCAGTACCGCTGTTACAGAAGAAGACTTTATCTAGCTTGGAAGCCTCTACTAAAGCTTTTGCTGCTTCTAAAACTGGTTCTGTGTAGTAGAGGTTTGAAACATGCATCAGCTTATTTATCTGACTCGCGATTGCTGCGATAACGCTTGGGTGACTATAACCTAAATTGTTAACGGCAATCCCGGAGAAAAAATCTAGATAACTTTTATGGGTATCATCGTATAGATATGAGCCTTTTCCTTCTTTAAAAAGCACTGGATATGGGTTATAGGTCTGCATAAGATATTTTTCTGCTTGCAATTTAGCTTCTTTTAGATCCATTTTTAACTCACCACCATCGTGCCGATACCGGCATCTGTAAAGATCTCTAAAAGCATCGAGTGAGGTAAACGGCCATCAATAATGTGGGTACGGTTTACTCCCGATTCAATAGCTTTAACACAAGCTTCAACCTTAGGTATCATGCCTGAGGAAATGGTACCTGTTTCTATCATCCGCTTCGCTCTCCCGGCTTGCAGAGCTGTGATTAAGCTCTCGGGCTTACTAGGATCTGCAAAGATGCCTTCGACATCGGTAAGCATGACCAGCTTTTCAGCTTTTAACGCTGCTGCAATTTCTCCAGCTGCTACATCAGCATTAACGTTATATGATTCTCCATCGACACCTACGCCCACCGGGCTTATTACAGGAATATAACCAGCTTTAATAATGCTTGCGATAGGTTCAGTATTAACTTTATCAATCTCACCAACAAAACCTAAATCTACACCTTCTACTAGTTGCTTCCTAGCTACTAAAACATTGGCATCCTTACCAGAAAGACCAATAGCTTTACCACCATAACGATTGATTAAAGTAACAATCTCTTGGCCCACTTTCCCAACTAAGACCATCTGGACAATCTCCATTGTCTCTTGGTCAGTAATCCTTAAACCTTTATGGTACTTAGATTCGATATTTAATTTGGTTAAAAGACTATTAATCTCGGGTCCACCACCATGGACGATAACTGGGTTCATACCTACATATTTAAGAAGAATAAGATCAAGAATTACAGCTTTTTTTATCTCGAGATTATCCATGGCATGGCCACCATATTTAACAACAATGGTTTTGCCAGCTAATGCTTTAATATAGGGAAGTGCTTCAATAAGCAGATTAACTTTTTCTCTTTCTACTGACACTAAAAGCCCTCCTAAGAACGGTAGCTGCCGTTTATTTTTACATAATCATAACTGAGATCTGTTGTCTGGCAGGTATAACTACCACTACCAAGGTTGAGATTCAAAGTAATAGGAATCTCTCTACTCTTCATAACAGGTAGAAGCTCTATATCACCAATACCAGTACCTTCGCCCGATTTCACAATCTGGTAATCGCCAAAATAAAGATCAGTTTTAGTTGGGTCGACATAACAGCCTGAATAACCTACAGCACATAAAACTCTACCCCAATTAGCATCCTCACCAAAGAAAGCTGTTTTCACTAAAGCTGAATGAGCAATCGACCAAGCAGCTTTTTTGGCATCGTCTGCCGAATTAGCACCCTGGACAGATATTTTCAAAAGTTTAGTAGCTCCCTCACCATCAAGAACAATAGCTTTAGCCAAAAAACCTGTAACCATCTTTAAGCCTTGGAGAAAAATTGGCAACTTTTCTGGTGATAGGGATGGTAGTTTTTCTGAAGAGAACAGTAAACACATATCATTAGTGCTGGTATCACCATCTACGGAGATAGCATTAAAGCTCTCTTCTACTGCTTCTTTCAAGCAATTATTGAGGCTTTTCTGATCTAGTGGCCAGTCAGTAGTGATAAAACAGAGCATGGTAGCCATATTGGGATGGATCATGCCAGAACCTTTAGCAATACCTGCTATGGTGTAGGTTATACCGTCTATGTTGCACTCAATAGTAACCTCTTTGGGATAAGTGTCAGTAGTCATGATAGCCTGCATAGCGTCACTAGCACCTTCTTTGGAGAGTTTGCTAGTGACCTCTTCGATGCCTAATTGCATCTTTTCCATATCTAATTGTTGACCAATTACACCTGTAGAAGCCACAGCTACTTCTTCTGTGGCAATACCTAATTTATTGGCTACCAAGGTAGCTGTTTTTAAGGCATTGATCTCCCCTTGTAGTCCAGTGCAAGCATTAGCGTTACCAGAATTAACTACAAGGGCTTTAATAATACCCCCTGCTATATGCTTTTTAGTTAATTTTACTGGGCTAGCAGCAAAAGCGTTTTGAGTATAAACACCTGCTGCTATTGCTTTATCACAAGTAATTAAGGCTAAATCTAATTTTTTCTTTTTAAATCCAGCATGCACACCAGCAGCTAAAAAACCATTAGGTTTTGTTATTCCACCTTCAGTTATCTTCCACATGGTAACTCCCCCTTAAGGATAGACCGGTAGAGCTTCTAAAGCTTCGGTCTCTGGTAAATTA
>ENA-UOOI01001504-UOOI01001504.1-fermentation-metagenome-genome-assembly--contig:-NODE-1504-length-23993-cov-9.669772_pt1 | contig 23993 bp, 25 predicted proteins | sample MGYA00245779_ERZ724027 | MGnify/ENA primary metagenome ERZ724027 (study PRJEB28704, sample SAMN03018318) | fermentation metagenome | biome: anthropogenic terrestrial biome; feature: soil; material...
CACTACGCCGACCGCGACGAGATGGTCTGCAGGACGCGCAGCGAGGGCTTCGGCGCGGAGGTCAAGCGCCGCATCCTGCTCGGCACCTATGTTTTAAGCGCCGGGTACTACGACGCGTACTACAAAAAGGCGCAGAACCTGCGCGGCGCGATCGTCCGCGCGTTCGAAGACGCCTTCGGGTCCTGCGACGTGATCGCGGCTCCGACCGTACCGATGACGGCGTTCCCGCAGAACGCCTCCGCGCTGGACGCGGTCCAGACCTATCAGACGGACATCTGCACCGTGCCGGTCAATATCGCGGGGCTGCCGGGCGTCAGCGTCCCGTGCGGCTTCGGAAGCGACTCGATGCCGGTCGGCCTGCAGCTCATCGGCAGCCGGTTTTCGGAGCCGGTCCTCTTGAACGCCGCGTTCCAATACGAGCAGGCGGCGCGGGACAGCGTGTTCCGGGGCGTGGAAACGGGGGTCGCGCTATGAATTACGAACTGGTCTGCGGGCTTGAGACCCATGTGGAGCTCGCGACGAAAACGAAGATCTTCTGCGGCTGTTCGACCGCGTTCGGCGGCGAGCCGAACACCCATTGCTGCCCGGTGTGCATCGGCCTGCCGGGCACCCTGCCGAAACTGAACAAAACCGCCGTCGAGTACGCCGTGATGGCCGGCCTTGCGACCGGGTGCGAGATCAGCCCGGTTTCGAAGATGGACCGGAAGAACTACGTCTATCCGGACCTGCCGAAAGCGTACCAGATCTCCCAGTACGACATGCCGCTGTGCCGGAACGGCTGCGTCTCTCTTTCGAACGGGCGGCGCGTCCGCATCAACCGCATCCACATCGAGGAGGACGCCGGCAAGCTCGTGCACGAGCGCGGCAACACGTTCGTCGATTACAACCGCGGCGGCGTGCCGCTGATCGAAATCGTCACCGAACCGGACCTGCGCAGCGTGGACGAGGCGCTGGAGTATGTCGAAAAGCTCCAGATGATCATGCGCTACATCGGCGTTTCCGACTGCCGGATGCAGGAGGGCTCGCTGCGCTGCGACGTCAACGTCTCCGTGCGCCCCGAGGGGCAGGAATCGCTCGGCACGCGGACCGAGATCAAAAACATGAATTCGTTTTCCCACATGACGAAGGCGATCGAATACGAGCGCGACCGGCAGATCGATCTTTTGATGAGCGGAGAAAAAGTCGTGCAGGAGACCCGGCGCTACGACGAGGGCACCGGCTGCACCGAGGGGATGCGCGGCAAGGAGGACGCCCACGATTACCGTTATTTCCGCGAACCGGACCTCGTCACCATCCGCGTGTCGGACGAGATGCGGGAGAAGATCCGCGCGAAGATGCCGGAGGACCCGCAGGAACGCCTGGCCCGTTTCGGTTCGGAATACGGCCTGCCGGACGCCGACGCGCGGCTCCTGATCGAGCACCGGAAGATCGCCGACTATTTCGAGGCGGCCGCGAACGGAACGAAGAACCCGCGCGCCGCGGCGAACTGCATCCTCGGCCCGATCTTCGCGCGGTTTTCGACCGAGGCCGAAAAGGACCGGTTCGACATCGGGGTTTCCCCGGAACGGCTGCGGGAGCTGCTCGGGCTTCTGGATGCCGGAAAGATCCGGACGAACCTTTTGAAACAGACGCTCGGAAAAATGCTGGACACCGGCAAGCCGGCCTCCGCGTTCCTCGGCGAGCGGGACTTCGCGGGGATGAGCGACGGGGACCTGCGCGCCGCGTGCCGGAAAGCCGTCGAGGGAAACCCCGCGGCTGCCGCGGATTACCGCGCCGGCAGGGAAAAGGCGCTGGGGGCGATGATCGGCTCCGTGATGAAGGCGACGCGCGGGCGCGCGGACCCGCAGAAGGCGGGGGCGCTCCTCGCGGAATTATTAAAGAAATAACCGAAAACGGATCCGGCGGCCCGGATCCAATATCTTTCCACCTTCCGAAATCCGGGGGGTGGAATTTTTGATTCCGCCGCCGGGAAGGCCGTATCCAAAAATGTTGACAAACCGTCTATTGCGTGTTACTATATAGCAGTAGTAAGCAACACTTCATATAAGTCAAGAAAAGTAGCAGGGGAGGGATCATCCTGGAAAACCTGACGGAAATGCTCAAAGGCGTGCTTGAGGGCTGCGTTCTGGAGATCATAAGCCGCAGGGAAACCTACGGCTACGAAATCACGCGGCGGCTGAACGCCCTCGGCTTCACGGACGTCGTGGAGGGAACGGTGTACACCATTTTGATCCGGCTTGAGAAAAACAAGCTGGTGGACATCGAGAAAAAACCTTCCGACATGGGGCCGCCGCGAAAGTTTTTCGCGCTCAACGGCGCGGGCCGCGAGGAGCTGCGGAAGTTCTGGGAAAAATGGGAGTTCATATCGTCGAGGCTCAACGAGTTAAAGGAGGGAAAATAATGAATTTTTATGAGAGAATCACGGGAAGCGACATGACGAAAGAGATGAAAACCTTTGAATCGCGGGTAAAAAAACTGCCTGCCGATTATCGGGCGGCATGGGAGGAAATTAACGCTAATATTTGGTACTACTCAGATTTTACCGGCCGCAACCTCATGCCGATCCTCGGCGGCGTGCTCGGCCTGCTCGAAGAAGGGGCGGCGGACGGCCAGAACGTCCGGGAGGTTTTGGGCGATGACATTAAAGGCTTCTGTGCAGCGCTGGCGGGCGAAGAAGGCGCAAAGTCTTACCGCGACAAGTGGCGCGCGCAGCTGAACCATACGATCGCTAAAAAATTGGGCAAACAGGAGAGGATAAAATGAGCATACAGGACATCATCGAAGGCAAAAAAGAGTGGTGGGCACACATGGCGCGCGTCAAGGCGCTCCCGCGGGATTATCAGATCGTTTATAAAGAGATTCAAAAATATCTCTTCAAGGTCGGTCCCGTCGAGCTGACCGAGGGAACGGGCTTGCTCTCGGGGATCGTCGATCTCTTTGAGGAGGGCGCGGCGGCGGGGAAAGGCGTGCTCGAGGTCACGGGCCGCGACGTGGCGGCTTTCTGCGACGGTTTGATCAAAGATTCCAAAACTTACGACGACATGATTCAGGAATCTGTGAACCAGGAAGTCTACAAGGCTGTGAAAAAGGATCTGTACAAAGCAAAGGAAAAGGAGGATGACCGGGATGGAAAACGCAATTGAGGTAAAAGGGCTTCAAAAGTCCTTCAAACATCTCCACGTTCTGAAGGGCGTGGATTTCGAGGTGGAAAAAGGCAGCATTTTCGCCCTGCTCGGCTCCAACGGCGCGGGCAAGACGACGATTGTGAAAATTCTCACCACGCTGCTCAAACCGGACGGCGGCGCCGCCGCCGTCAACGGCTTCGACGTAACCGGGGAACCCGACCGGGTGCGGCAGTCCATCAGCCTGACCGGGCAGTTCGCCGCCGTGGACGGGATTCTGACCGGACGGGAAAACCTCATCATGATCGCGAAGCTGCGGCACCTCACAAATCCGCGTCAGGTGGCGGACGACCTGCTGAACCGCTTCAGCCTGACCGACGCCGCCGACCGCAGGGTTTCCACTTATTCGGGCGGCATGCGCCGCAGGCTCGATATTGCCATGAGCCTGATCGGAAGCCCGCGGGTCATTTTCCTCGACGAGCCGACCACCGGGCTGGACCCCGAGGCGCGCATCGAGGTCTGGAAAACGGTCAAAGAGCTTGCCGACAACGGCACGACAGTGTTCCTAACCACGCAGTATCTGGAAGAGGCCGAGCAGCTCGCCGACCGGATCGCCATCCTGCACGAAGGGAAAATTATCGTGAGCGGCACGCTTGAGGAGCTGAAAAAGCGGTTCCCGCCCGCCAAGGTGGAATATGTGGAAAAGCAACCGACGCTCGAGGAAATCTTCCTCGCAATCGTCGGCAAGAAGGAGGAAAAATAAATGGAAGCGGCAAAGAACTACTTTTTCAGCGATATGGGTGTGATGCTCGGGCGTTCCATGCGCCATATTACCCGCAGCATGGACACCATCATCACGGTCTGCCTTACTCCGATTGCGATGATGCTGCTGTTCGTCTATGTGCTCGGCGGCGCGATTCAGGCCGGAACGGACAATTATGTAAATTATCTGCTGCCCGGCATCCTGCTGATGGCGATCGCGAGCGGCATCTCCTACACGGCTTTCCGCCTGTTTACGGATATGCAGAGCGGCATCTTCGAGCGGTTCCACTCCATGCCGATCGCGCGCTCGGCCGCGCTGTGGGGGCATGTGCTGACATCCCTGGTATCCAACGCGATTTCGGTCGTCATCATCATTCTTGTGGCGCTGATCATGGGCTTCCGCTCCTCGGCGGGAGTATTGTCATGGCTTGCCGTGGCCGGAATCCTCGCGCTTGTGATACTGGCCCTGACCTGGATCGCAGTGATCCCCGGGCTGACCGCAAAATCGGTGGACGGCGCGAGCGCCTTCTCCTATCCGCTGATCTTCCTGCCGTTCATCAGCTCGGCGTTTGTGCCGACCGAATCGATGCCGGGACCCGTCCGCGCCTTTGCCGAAAACCAGCCGGTAACCTCGATCGTGGATGCGATCCGCGCGTTGTTGTCTCATCAGCCTGTCGGCAATGACATCTGGACCGCGCTCGCGTGGTGCGTGGGGATCCTGATTGTTGCGTATCTGTTCGCGATGAGGATTTACAAACGCAAGGCGGAATAGGGCGGAACGGATCATTCGCTGTGGAATCCCCGGCCGATGATCTCGCTGGTGTTGCAGATCAAAAGGAAGGCGTCCGGTTCGGTGGAGCGGATAAACCGGCGCAGCTGCGCCGCCTGCGCGCGGTTCATCACGGTGAGGACCACATATTTATGGCGGTGGGAGTAGGCGCCCGTCGCGTCGAAAACCGTTGCGCCGCGGTTCAGGACGTCGACGATGTAGCGGCAGATCGGTTCCGGCTTCGAACAGATCACCTGGAAATATTTGCGCAGGTTGATGTTTTCGATCACGCTGTCGACCACGAGCGATTTGGCGAGCAGGCCGAGGAACGAAAACAGGGCCGTCTTGATGCTGAACACGAAAAACGAGGAAAGCGTGATGAACAGATCGCTGAAAAACAGCGCCCGTCCGATGTTGGCGCTCGTGTGTTTTTTCAGGATCATCGCGATGATGTCCGTCCCGCCCGACGACGCCCCGACGTTGAACAGGACGGCGGAGCCGAACGCCGGCAGGGTGACGGCGAACACGAGTTCCAGCATCGGTTCGTCGGTCAGGGGCCGTTCCATGTGGATCAGGCGCTCCAGCGCCCAGACCGCCCCGGACAGCAGAAAACTCGAATACACCGTCTTGACCCCGAAGTCCCTCCCGAGGAACAAAAAGCCGCAGACCACCAGAATCGCGTTCAAAATCAGGTTTGCGACCCCGGGCGACAGCGGCGTGACCCGCCCGAGCACCACGGAAAGGCCCGAAACGCCGCCGAACGTGAAATCGTTCGGAAACTTAAAGAAGTAAATGCCAACCGCGATCAGAAGCGTGCTCACCGTGATGAGCGAATAATCCCGGAATGTTTTTCCAGTCATATCGGAGCCCTCTCTCAAAAGAAATCGGCGGAACGCGCGGCCCGCCTCGGAGTTCCATGCGTTTATTATACCATCTTCCCGGCCCCGCTTTGCCGGATCGGACGAAAATTTCCGGTTTCCCCTTTACAAATCGCGGGATGCATGGTAAACTAAATCAGTAAAAATTCTCATTATTGCATCAAGCGAAAGAGGTCATCATGGAAAAGAGGCGGAACTACAGCCGGAAACGGGAGGCCATCCTGGAAGCGGTGCGTTCCACGACTTCCCACCCCACGGCCGAATGGGTCTACCAGAAACTGAAACCGAAGTTTCCGGACCTGAGCCTCGGCACGGTTTACCGGAATCTCGCGCAGTTCAAGCGGGACGGGACCATTGCGAGCGTCGGGGTCGTGAACGGGCAGGAGCGGTTCGACGGCAACATCAGGCCGCACACGCATTTTGTCTGTTCCAACTGCGCCTGCGTTCTGGATATTGCGGATGAATATATCGGCGCCGACCAGGTGGCGGAGGCCGAGAAAAAATATCGTCTCCGGATCGATTCCAGCGAGGTGCTGTTCCGGGGACTTTGTCCGAATTGTCTGCGGAAGGCGGGGAACCGGAACAAAAATCCGTAGCCGGGTTTCCGCCGTTTAAAAAGCCGCGGGCCGGCGGGTCGATTCCCGCCGGCCCGCGGCTTTTTCGCCTCCGTTTTTTCATCGCCGGGCCCTTGCCTGCCGCGCCCCGCCCGGCGCGGACAGGAATCGGATGGATTCGGCATTATAGACTAAATTTTTTTGATATTTTCGCTCAAATTATAGAAAAAATGAGTTATTTTTCAATTAGTCCAAAATAACGCTTGACAATCCTTCCGTTCTGGTATAATCTAAGTGTTGTGGATGCGGGAGACCGCGGCGCGATTTTAAATGCCCCAGTAGCTTAACGAAAAAGCATTGGTAAATTCCAAAGGTTGTCGGTTCAACTCCGTCCCAGGGCAAATTTATCACAAGTGAGGTAAAAATTTATGTTCGAAGACAAAACGTTAGTCTGTCAGGAATGCGGGAAGGAGTTTGTATGGACTGCCGGCGAGCAGGAATTCTACGCTGCGAAAGGTTTTACCAATGAACCCAAGAGGTGCCCGGAATGCCGCAAAGCCCGCAGAGCGAACCAGAAACCCCAGCGCGAAATGTACGACGCCGTCTGCGCCGCGTGCGGAGCCCCCTGCAAAGTTCCGTTCCAGCCGACGGAGGGCCGTCCGGTTTATTGCAGCGAGTGCTTTGCAAAAATGAAGGAAGAAGCCTGAATTTTGAATCCGGGTTGAATAAAAAGGACCGGCTGAATGTCATGCCCTGACTTTGGAATCGGTTTACATGGAAAACGGATGCGGTAAATGCGGGAGCGCCCGCATTTACCGTTTTTTAATTGTTTTCAGACGGGAAATCCGCCGCCTTTTCGGCGGGAGCGCGTTTCCCGCCGCGCCGGGAAAGGGGAAAAGAGCCCTTGATTTTATCGGGAACGGAAATCGCCCGCCGGATGGGCGGGGACATCGTCATCGATCCGTTCGACGCGCAAAAGATCAATCCGAACAGCTACAATCTGTCGCTTTACCGCGAGCTCCTGATTTATACGGAACCGGAACTGGATATGAAAAAGCCGAATCCCGTGAAGCGGATCGGGATTCCGGAAACGGGCCTGCGCCTCGAACCCGGGCGGCTGTATCTCTGCCGCACGCGGGAATATACGAAAGCGGCAAATACCAGAACAACCGCGGCATTCAGCCGAGCCTGCCATACCGGGAGTTCGAGGACCGGGACCGAAGCTGAATCCATGACGAAAGCGCCTTTCCCCGTTTTCCGGGAAAGGCGCTTTCGTCATGTCCTGACGTTCGGCTGGACGGCCGCCATGGCGCGCGCGAACGCGGCGATCTGCGCCTGCGTCCACGGGGTGGCGGCGACCCGGTCCTCGTCGCACGGCTTGTACTGCTCCGGCGCGCGGTAGCGGTTGAGCGTCCAGCGGGGGACGGGGGGCAGCTCCGAGGCCATTTGAAGCAGATCGCGTTCCGAAAGCTGCGGGATCACGGTGGTGCGGACCTCGAACGGAACGCCGCTCTTCAGGAGCAGGCCGACCGTTTCCCGCACTTTTCCGGCGCCGGCGGGAGCCCCGCAGCCGGCGCCCGGCCCGCAGATTTCTTCGTACCGGGCGGTGGGCGCCTTGTAGTCGACCGCGAAATAGCTGCACGCCCCGCTTTCCAGCATCCGGGCGACCGCCTCGGGATGCGAGCCGTTCGTGTCGAGCTTGACCCGGTAGCCCATGCCGGAAAATTCCGCGGCGGTTTCGGTCAGGTCCGGCTGCAGCGTCGGTTCCCCGCCGCTGATGACCACGGCGTCGAGCAGGCCGGCCCGCTTCTTCAGGAACGCCCGGATCCCGTCCGGGTCGAGAACTTTCCGGGGTCCGGCGAGCAGCGGACGGTTGTGGCAGTAAAAACAGTCGTAGTCGCACCCCGGAACGAACAGCACGCACGCGACGAGGCCGGGGTAGTCGATCAGCGAGCTTTTCTGGATCCCGGCGAACGTCATAGCGCGTTTTCCCGGATCACATATTTTCTGCGCTGCCGGTATTCCTCCTGTTTTCCGCGGTTGAAGTTCTGGACCGGGCGCAGGTAGCCGACGACGCGGCTCCAGACCTCGGCCGGCTTGCCGCACACCGGGCAGGTGAAATGTTCGCCCGCGAGATAGCCGTGGTCGCTGCAGACGGAAAACGTCGGCGTCAGCGAAATGTAGGGCAGCTTGTAGTTCGTGAAGATCTTGCGGATCAGGCGCTTGGCCGCGCCGGTGTCGCGGATCTCCTCGCCGAGGTAAAAATGCAGCACGGTCCCGCCGGTGTAGAGGGACTGGAGCTCGTCCTGCAGATCGAGCGTCTCGAAGATGTCGTCCGTGTAGCCGACCGGGAGCTGCGTCGAGTTCGTGTAGTACGGCTCCCGCTCCCCGGCGGTGATGATGTCCGGGAACCGGGCCTTGTCCAGCCGCGCAAGGCTGTAGCTCGCGCCTTCGGCCGGCGTCGCCTCCAGATTGTAATAGTGCCCGGTTTCCTCCTGGAGATCGCGGATGAAGTCGCGCATGTAGTTGAGCGTGCCGATCGCGAAGCGCTGGCCCTCCGGGGTGGTCAGGCCGCGGTCCGGCCCGAGCAGGTTGAGGCAGGCCTCGTTCATGCCGATCAGGCCGATCGTGTTGAAGTGGTTGTACCAGTAGAAGCCGGTTTTCGCCTTGACGTCCCTCAGGTAGTGCTGCGAATACGGGTACAGGCCGTGCGCGGTTTGTTCCTCGATGACCTTGCGCTTGATCTCCAGGCTTTCCCGCGCGATGTTCATCTCCCGCCACAGGCGCATGCGGAATTCGGATTCCGTTTTCGAAAGGTAGGCGAGGCGCGGCAGGTTGATCGTCACGACCCCGATCGAACCGGTCAGCGGATTGGAGCCGAACAGTCCGCCGCCGCGCTTGCGCAGCTCGCTTTTGTCGATGCGCAGGCGGCAGCACATCGAGAGCGCGTCCTCGGGGGAAAGGTCCGAGTTGACGTAATTCGAAAAATACGGGATGCCGTATTTGCAGGTGATCTCCATGAATTTGTTGACGACGGGGCTGTCCCACCGGAAGTCCTTCGTCACGTTGATCGTCGGGATCGGGAACGTGAAGACGCGGCCCTTGCGGTCGCCTTCCATCATCACGTCGCAGAACGCGAGGTTGACCGTGTCCATTTCCTTTTGGAACTCCCCGTAGGTTTCCGGCCGGATCTCCCCGCCGACGATGACGTTCTGGTCGCGGAGCGTCCGCGGCGGGACGATGTCGAACGTCAGGTTCGAGAACGGGCACTGGAAGCCGACGCGGGTCGGCACGTTCAGATTGAAAATGAATTCCTGCAGCGCCTGCTTGACCGATTGGTAATCGAGGCCGTCGTAGCGGACGAACGGCGCGCAGTAGGTGTCGAACGACGACCAGGCCTGCGCCCCGGCGGTTTCGCCCTGGGTGGTGAACGTCGAGTTGACGATCTGGCCGAGGAAGGTGCGCAGGTGCTTCGGCGGTTTCGATTCCACCTTGCCCGGCACGCCGCCGAACCCGTCGGTCAGAATCTGCCGCAGGTCCCACCCCGCGCAGTACGGCCCGAAGAAGCCGAGGTCGTGGATGTGCAGGTCGCCGGAGAGATGGGCGTCCCGGACCTCCTGCGGATAGATCTCGTGCAGCCAGTAGTTCTTCGTGAACGACTCGCGCACATAGTTGTTCAGCCCGTTGATGGACTTCTGCGTGTTGGCGTTCTCGTTGATCTTCCAGTCCCGGTCGTTGAGGTATTCGCCGAACATGTTGATCGTCGCGCCGATCAGCGCGTTCGCCTCGCGCGCGGAGCGCCTTTTTTCGCGGTAAAGGATGTAGGCCTTCGCCGTTTTCGCGTGGCCTTCCTCGATCAAAACTTTTTCGACGATATCCTGGATCCCTTCCACCTCCGCAGTGCCGTCGGGGTATTTTCGCTCCGCGAGTTCCACGACCTCGCCCGCCAGCCGCTCGGAAGTGGCGAAGTCGTTCCCGCCGACCGCGGTGGCCGCTTTGAAAATCGCCCAGACGATTTTCTCCTTTCGGAACGGCGCCTTGGACCGGTCCCTCTTGATGATCTGCGTCAACATGCCTGATGCTCCCTTTCCCGATTTCGCAGGGCAATATGTGGTAATGCCAAAGGAAATGCGTACCATATATACTAATGCGTGTCCCGATTTTTGTCAAGCGGGCGCGGGAGGCGAAAACGGCGCGGCGCGAAAAATTTTTCGGATTTCCGGTCCGCGCCCCGTGCATAAAACCGGTTTCCGGAGGAAAACTACGGCCTGAAAGGGGTCTTCTATCATGCTTGATAAAATTGCTTTGATCCTGGTCATTATCGGCGGACTGAACTGGGGATCCATCGGCCTGTTCGGGTTTGACATCGTTTCGTGGATCTTCGGCGGTCAGCTGACCGCCGGCAGCCGGATCGTTTTTGTTGTGGTTGCCGTTTCGGCGCTGTGGTGCCTGCGGTTTCTGTTCCGCGACGAGGACGAAACGGCCCGAGACGCTTCCTGAATTCATTCCCATGCGGCAAAACAAGCCGCCGTTTCCACCTTTTTGCAGGGGAAACGGCGGCCTTTTTCATGCGGGAAGAAAAAATCCGGCTTCAGCCTTCAGGAATTTGCCCGTCCGGTTGGGGGCAATTTTTTTCATAGAGGATCCGCAGACCCTCCAGCAGCAGCGTGTCGCAGAAGACGATTTCGCGCTCGCACAGCCGGACGATGTCCTTCGACAGCCCGCCGGTCGCGATGACGCTGCATTTCTTGCCGAGCTCCTGCTCGATGTGGTCGCACATCCCGTCGATCATGCAGGCCGTCCCGTTGAGGAGTCCGGACCGCATGCACTCGACGGTGCCCTTGCCGATGAAGCGCCGCGGGGCATCCAGGCTGATGGAGGGGAGCTGGGCGGTCCGGCTCGTCAGCGCGTCGAGCGAGATCCCGACGCCCGGCGCGATCGCGCCGCCGAGCATCCGCCGGTCCTCGTCCAGCACGACGAACGTCGTCGCGGTCCCCATGTCGAGAATGATGCACGGTCCGTCGAAGTGCGCGGCGGCGGCCACGCAGCCGACGATCAGGTCCGCCCCGACGGCCTCCGCGTTCCGGATGTCCACCGTGATCCCCGTTTTTGTTTTCGGCCCGACGCACAGCGGGTCGTGCCCGGTCAGGCGGCGGATCGCGCGCCGGACGAACAGGTTGACGGACGGGACGACCGAGCTGACCGCCACGCCTTCGATCTGCCGGAGCGAAACCCCGTGGATGTCGAGGATTTCGCGCAGCTCGATCGCGTACTGGTCCTCCATCCTCCTGCGGTCCGTCGCCATGCGGGAGGAAAACAGAAGCCTGTCCCCTTCGTAAACGCCGAGCGTGATATTCGTGTTGCCGATATCCAGTACCAGAATCATGTCGTACCGCTCCTCAAAAAGATCCGGAAGACGGCGGAAACGGCGCGGTCCGCCGCGCCGGGACGCCCCTCCCGGGCAAATACAAACATTATAGCAGGAGCGGCGGCGCAATGCAATGCCGCGGCGGAGAAAAATAGCGTTTTTGCCGCTCGCCCCGCCGTTTGGTCCGGATCCGGAGCCGCAGGGCGGTCCCTTTATCCGGACAGTCTCTGAACGAGCTTCGCCGTCTGGTAGAACAGCGCGGAAACGTAAAAGGCTGCGGCGAACTGGTAGGCCGCGCAGAACAGGGCGGATTTGAGGCCGGCCTCCCGGCGGATGGCGCCGAGCGCCGCCGAGCACGGCGTGTAGAGCAGCACGAAGATCAGGAACGCAAACGCGCCGGCCGGACTGAACAAGGCCGGCAGACCCGCGGCGGGATTCCCGGCGCACAGGACCCCGAACGCGCCGACGATGGATTCCTTCGCGACCAGTCCGGCCAGCAGCGCGACGGCCGGCTTCCAGCCGCCGAAGCCGCACAGCGAGAAAACCGGCGCGACCGCGCGCCCGGCCGCCGCGAGCAGGCTGCGGGAGCTGTCCGCGGTCATCGTCAGATCGGTCGAAACCGACTGCAGCAGCCAGACGAGGACGGTCGCGGAGAAAACGGTTGTCCCCGCGCGCTGGAGAAAGTCGCGGACGCGCCGCGCGACGTGCCTGCGGATGTTTCCGGGCGCCGGCAGGCGATAATCCGGCAGCTCCATCAAAAACGGGGCCGGTTTCCCGCGCAGGACGGCCGTTTTCAGAAAAGCGGCCGAAAAAAGCCCCGTCAGAACGCCGAGCGCGTAGAGCGCGAACATCAGAAGCGGCGTGCGGTCCGGGAAGAACACCCCGAGGAACAGCGAGTAAACGGGCAGCTTCGCGCTGCACGAAAAGAACGGAATGGTCAGGATGGTCAGCCTGCGGTCCCGCTCGCTTTCGAGGATGCGCGTGCCCATCACGGCCGGGACCGTGCAGCCGAACCCCATCAGCAGCGGGACGAACGCGCGCCCCGAGAGCCCGATTTTCCGCATCGGCCGGTCCAGGATGAACGCGGCGCGCGCCATGTAGCCGCTGTCCTCCAGAAACGAGAGCAGCAGGAACAAAAGCGCGATCTGCGGGAGAAAATCCAGCACGGCCCCGACCCCGGCGAGGATGCCGTCCAGCACGAGGCTTTTCACCCACGGGCCGGCCCCCGCCGCGTTCAGCGCCGCGCCGAGCGCCGGCGTCAGAACCGAGCGGATCAGCAGTCCCGTCCAGCCGACGAGCGTCTGCCCCGGCGCGCCGAACGTCACGGCGAAAACCGTGAGGACGACGAGCAGGAGGAACGGGACGGCGAGAACGCGGTTCGTCGCGACCCGGTCGATCCGCTCCGTGACGGAAGGCCCGCTGCGGCGCCGCCGTTCGACGGCCCTGTCGGTGACGGAGCGGATGAAGCGGTAGCGCGCTTCGGCCGCCTCGCCGTCCGGGTCGCGGGAAGCGGGGCCGGGTTTCGGGATCGGGAGCGGCCGCGCGGGCTTTCCGAGCGACTCCGCGGCCCGGCGGAGCAGCGCCGCGGTCCCCGCGCCGCGCGCCGCGCAGACCGGGACGGCCGGAACGCCGAGCAGAAGCGACAGAAGGCGGCAGTCCACCCGGTCCCCGCGCCGTTCCAGCACGTCCGTCATCGTCAGCGCGAGGACGACCGGGATGCCGAGCTCCACGAGCTGCGTCGTCAGGTACAGGCCGCGTTCCAGGCACGTCGCGTCGACGACGTCGAGGATCAGGTCCGGCTTTTCCCGCCGGAGGAAATCGCCCGCGAGCGCCTCCTCCGGCGTGTAGGGGATGAGGGAATAAACGCCGGGCAGATCGACCACCCGCGCCTCGCCGCCGCTCCACCGGGCAAGCCCGGTCTTTTTTTCGACGGTCACGCCCGGCCAGTTCCCGACCGTGGCGCTTTCCCCGGTCAGGCGGTTGAACAGCGTCGTCTTCCCGCTGTTCGGGTTTCCGGCCAGCGCGTAAACCGGCATGCGCGTCCCCGCCGCCCTCATCGGAAAAACAGCCGCACCGTCAGCGCGGAAAAGACGCAGGCGGTCAGGTCGCCCGTCAGCGCGGCGGGAATCGCGTGCCGGGTCTTTTTCACGCCGACCGAGCCGAAATAGACGGCGACGGCGTAAAACGTCGTTTCCGTGGAGCTGCACAGCACCGAGGCGACCCGGCCCGGGAAGGTGTCCGGTCCGCAGTCCTTCAGGATCTGGGTCAGCACGGCGGTCGCGCCGCTGCCCGAAACCGGGCGGATCAGAGCGAGGGGCATCACCTGCGCGGGCAGGCCCATCAGGTCGGCGAGCGGCGAGAGGAACGACGAGAGCAGATCGAGCGCGCCGGACGCGCTGAACATCGAAACGGCCATGATGAGCCCGATCAGGGTCGGCAGGATCGAAACGGTGGAGCGCAGGCCCTCTTTGGCGCCCGCGACGAACGAGTCGAACACCGGCACCTTCCGCAGAAAGCCGAACAGCACGATGCACAGCACGACGGCCGGAACCGCGTAAATCCCAACCCTATCCACCGGTATGCGCCTCCAGAAGTTTCGCCGCCGCAAGGGCGGCGGCGGCCGCGCAGACGGAAGTGACCCACACGGCCGGCAGGATGTCGAACGGGGCGGCCGAGCCGGCCTGCGCCCGCAGCATCCCGGCGAAGGTGGGGATCAGCTGGATCGAGGAGGCGTTCAGCACGACGAACGTCACCATCGAATTGTCGGCGGTCCGGGTCGGATTCGACTTTTTCAGCTCCTTCATCGCCGCGATGCCGAGCGGCGTGGCGGCGTTGCCGAGTCCGAGAAAGTTCGCCGTGATGTTCATGCACATCGCCTTGACGGCGGACCCGCCCCGCTTGCAGCCGGGGAACAGCCTGCCCATCAGCGGGCCGAGCGCGCGGGACAGCAGCAGGGTGAGACCGCCTTCGTCCGCGATCTTCATCAGCCCCGTCCACGCGCACATCATGCCCGTCATGGACAGAACCAGCGTCACGGCAGAAGAGGCGCCCTCCAGCACGGCGGCGGAAAGCTGCTCCGTCCGGCCGGTCAGGACGGCGCAGACGACGCTCAGCAGGATCATTCCCGCCCAGATGCAATTTAACAGTTTGTTCATCCCCTTCCCGCTGTTTGCTTGTATAATAACTATTCGAGATGAGGATCCAATATATTTAAAAATTGGGAAATATTCAGCCAAACTTTTTCAGTTTCTTTTGAGTGTAACCGATTGACAAAATTGGAAAAATATACTATGATTTGTCTGAATGGGTCAGCTTGTCTGTATTTACTGCGAAAGGGAGTACTTTTATTGAAATCCACCGGAATTGTGAGAAAAGTTGACGAATTGGGTCGCATCGTTTTGCCGAAGGAACTGCGTGTTACTTTGAACATAAATGAAAAGGATCCGCTCGAAATTTACGTCGATGACGACAACCGAATCATCCTCAAAAAGTATGAGCCTGCCTGCATGTTCTGCGGCGGAATGAACGGGATCATCCGTTTTCGGAACCATAATATCTGCCGCGACTGCCTGAACAAACTGGTGAAGAGAGCGCAGGAGGAAAACGCGGACCCGCAGAAGGGCGATTCTTAACCGTCCCGCCGAAATCGAACGACGTCCGCGCGCCGGGCATTTTTGTCCGGCGCGCGGACGTTTCGCGTTCGGACCGCCGTTCGTGTGCATGTTCCGGCCCGGTCCGCCGGACCGGGAACGCGGCCTTTAAAGCCCTTTTGAACTCCCGGCACAGCCGGCAGTTTTCGCGCTACAAAAACAGAAGGACGGCGTCCCATTGCCGGAACGCCGTCCTTCTGAGGAATGATGAACCGATTGCCGGACAAGATCACCTGTGGTATTTTTCCACGATGTCGCGCACGGCGGCGACCACATAGTCCGCCTGCTCGTCGGTGAGCGTCGGGTACAGCGGCAGCGAGACGATGCGCTCGAAATGCTTCTGGGTGTTCGGAAAATCGCCCGTTCGGAACCCGAACCGCTTGGCGTACACGCTCATGTCCGTCACCGGGATGAAATGGACGCTTGTCCCGACGTTGCGCGCGTTCAGCTCCGTGATGAACCGGTCGCGGTCGATCGTGAGAAGCTCCGGCACGATCCGCAGCACATAGAGGTGCCACGAGTGGGTCGTGTAGCCGGGGACGAACGGCGGTTCCACCGCGTCGATCTTCGCGAATTCGCGCTGGTATTTCTCGGCGATCGCGCGGCGCCTTTTCTGCATTTCGCCCATGCGGGAGAGCTGCACGAGGCCGAGCGCGGCCTGGATGTCGAACATGTTGTATTTGAAGCCCGGCTCGCAGATGTCGTACTGCCAGGCGCCGCCCTTCGCGTAGCGGTTCCAGGCGTTGCGGTTCATGCCCTGCCCGGCCCAGACGCGCGCCTTCCGGTCGATCTCGTCGTCGTCGGTCACGAGCATGCCGCCCTCGCCGGTCGTCAGGTTTTTCGTCGCGTAAAAGCTGTAGGACGCTGCGCCTTTCAGGCCGTTGCCGATCAGCCGCCCCTTGTAGCGGCTCGCGAGCGCGTGCGCCGCGTCCTCGGAAACGAACAGGCCGTGCCTGTCCGCGATTTCGTAGATCCGGTCCAGGTCGCAGACCTGCCCGCTGTAATGCACCGGAACGACGGCCTTCGTTTTTTCGGTCACTTTTTTTTCGATCTCGTCCGGATCGATGCAGCCGGTCCGGTCGTCGATGTCCGCAAAGACCGGCGTCGCGCCGCAGTGGAGGATGGTGTTCGCCGTCGAGGCGAACGTCATCGGCGTCGTGATCACCTCGTCGCCCGGGCCGATGCCGGCGGACAGCAGCGCGACGTGCAGCGCGGCCGTGCACGAATTCATCGCGACCGCATGCTTCGCGCCGAGGGCCTTTGCGAATTCCCGCTCGAATTTCGCGGTGCGCGGCCCTTTCGCGACCCAGAGGGAGCGCAGCGTCGCGTCCACCTCTTTGATCTCCGCTTCGGTCAGATCCGGAAGATTATAGGGAATGAATGACTCTCTGACGGTAAAATTACTCATAGTCCATCCCTTCGTTTTTCTGATTTTTCCATTATTTTTGTGGAAATGCGGTTTATCATACGCCGGCACACAAAAACTATCCCTAAATATAGTCCCATTCCCTTTCAAAGTCAATGAAAAGCGCCGCGGCCGAAACAACGATTGACTATGCGCCGGCCAGGGGCTATAATATACGGGTTAAAGAAAAAAATATTCTCCGGCGGCGTGATTTTTCCGCCGGAAGCCCGGAAAAACGGCAAGGATTTTTGAAATTTGCGGAAACGGTGGTTTGTCTGTGAAGGAAAGCGAATACTATGTCCACCCGAGCGCGTGCGTGGACGACGGCGCCGAAATCGGCGCCGGAACGAAGATCTGGCATTTCTGCCATATCAGCGCGGGATGCAGCGTCGGCGGCGGATGCACGCTCGGTCAGAACGTGTTCGTCGCGCCGGGCGTCACGATCGGGAACCACTGCAAGATCCAGAACAACGTGTCCGTTTACGAGGGCGTGGAGCTTGGGGACTATGTGTTCTGCGGCCCGTCGATGGTGTTTACGAACGTCCCGCGGCCGCGGTGCCGGTACCCGCAGCGCGGCGCGCAATTTTACGTCCGCACGCCGGTCGGGGACGGGGCGAGCATCGGCGCGAACGCGACGGTGGTCTGCGGGCACCGCATCGGCAGAAACGCGTTCGTCGCCGCGGGCAGCGTCGTGACGAAGGACGTGCCGGACCACGCGATCGTGATGGGAGCCCCGGCCCGCCAGCGCGGCTGGGCGTGCGAGTGCGGCGAAAAGCTGGACGGCAATCTCGTGTGCCCCAAATGCGGCCGGCGGTATGTGCGGGGCGAAAACGGCCTGAAGGAGGAGACGGACTGATGCAGAAACTGGCGTTCAACGACCTCGGCGCGCAGTACCGCCGTTTGAAAAAGGAAATCGACGCCGAAATCGCCGGCGTGATCGAAAGTTCCCGCTTTATTTCCGGCCCGCAGGTGGAACGGCTCGAAAACGAGCTTTGCGCCTATGTCGGCCGGAAACACTGCGTTTCCGTCGGAAGCGGCACGGACGCGCTGCTGATGCCGCTGATGGCGGAGCGGATCGGCCCGGGCGACGCGGTGTTCGTTCCGGCGTTCACGTTCTTCGCGAGCGCGGAGGTCGCGAGCCTGGTCGGCGCGACGCCGGTCTTCTGCGACATCGACCCGGAAACGTTCAACCTCTCCCCCGAGTCGCTCGGGGAGCGGATCGAACAGACGCGCCGGGAGGGAAAACTGAAGCCGCGCGCCGTCGTCGCGGTCGACCTGTTCGGCGAACCCGCCGATTTCCCGCGGATTGAAAAAATCTGCCGGAAATACGGCCTGGTCCTGATCGAGGACGCCGCCCAGGGGTTCGGCGGCGCGATCGGGGACAGGCGCGCGTGCGCGTTCGGGGATTATTCCGGGACGAGCTTTTTCCCGGCCAAGGCGCTCGGCTGCTACGGCGACGGCGGCGCGGTGTTCACGGACGACGACGGGGCTTACGGGATCCTCGCCTCGCTGCGCGTGCACGGCAAGGGGAGTTTTAAATATGAAAACGTGCGCATCGGTCTGAACGCGCGGCTCGACACGCTCCAGGCCGCCGTTCTTCTGCCAAAGCTGCACGCGTTCGACGCGGAAAACGGGCACCGGCGCAGGGCGGCGGCGCTCTATACGGAAAAGCTCGGAAAATCGTTTCGCCCGCAGCGGGTGCCGGAAGGGTTTTCGTCCGGCTTCGGCTATTACACCGTGCGGGCCGAAAGCCCGGAGCTGCGGGAGCGGGCGCTGGCGGCGCTGAAGGCGGCCGGCATTCCCGCGATGATCTATTACCCGATCCCGCTGCATCTGCAAAAGGTGTACGAGCCGCTCGGCTACCGTCCGGGGGATCTGCCGAACGCGGAGGCCCTCTGCAAAACCGTGTTCAGCCTGCCGATGCACGGCTATCTCGCCGACGAGGCGATCGACGCCGTCTGCGGGGTCCTGAACCGTCTCTGATGAAAATCGCCGACCGATTATTTTACAGAACGAGGGAACTGACATGTCGAATTTAAAGACTGAACTGCTGGAGAAAATAGAAAACAGAACCGCCGTGGTCGGCGTCGTCGGCCTCGGCTATGTGGGGCTGCCGCTCGCCGTGGAATTCGCGAAGGCCGGGTACCGGACCATCGGGTTCGACGTCCAGACGAAAAAGGTGGAGGCCGTCGGCGCCGGGCGCAATTATATCGGCGATATCGTCGGGGACACGCTCAAACAGATGGTGGAGGCCGGAAGGCTCTCCGCAACCTCCGATTTCGCGTTCATCAAACGGGTGGACGCCGTCGCGATCTGCGTCCCGACGCCGCTCGACAAGTACCAGCAGCCCGACATCAGCTATGTGAAGGGCTCGGCCGGGTCCGTCGCGCAGTACGCGCACCGCGGCATGCTCGTCATTCTGGAATCCACCACCTATCCGGGCACGACCGAGGAGCTTTTGAAACCGATCTTCGAAAAGGGCGGCCTGCGCTGCGGCGAGGACTTCTATCTCGCGTTTTCGCCGGAGCGCGTCGATCCCGGCAACAAGCAGTACAAGACGAAGAATACGCCGAAGGTCGTCGGCGGCATCGGGGCGGATTCCACAAAGGTCGCCGCGGCGCTGTACCGCAGCGTGCTCGCGGGCGGCGTGTTCGAGGTTTCCTGTCCGGCCGTCGCGGAGATGGAAAAGCTGCTTGAAAACACCTACCGCAACATCAACATCGGGCTCGTCAACGAAATGGCGATCATCTGCCACCGCATGGGCATCAACGTCTGGGAGGTCATCGAGGCCGCCAAGACGAAGCCCTACGGCTTTCAGGCGTTTTATCCGGGGCCGGGCCTCGGCGGTCACTGCATCCCGCTCGACCCGTTCTACCTGACGTGGAAGGCCCGCGAATACGACTACCACACCCGCCTGATCGAAACCTCCGGCGAAATCAACACCGGCATGCCCGAATACGTCGTCCAGCGCGCGATGGAGGTCCTGAACCGCGACAAAAAATCGATGAACGGCGCAAAAGTGCTGGTCCTCGGCGTCGCCTACAAGGCCGACATCGACGATTACCGCGAAAGCCCCGCGCTCAACGTGATCGACCTGCTGCTGTCCCGCGGCGCCGACACGACTTACTACGACCCGTTCATCCCGCAGTACCGCCACAAGGGGAAGGTCCACGAAGGGGCGAAGGAACTGACGGACGACATGCTGCGGCAGGCGGATATCGCGGTGATCTGCACCGCGCATTCGTGCTTCGACTACGAAAAGATCCAGAAGCTCTCGAAAGAGGTCTTCGACACCCGCAACGCGATGAAGGACGTCGCGGACCGCTCCAACATCGAGCTGCTCTGACGGGAACGGCGCCCCGCGCCCGATTTTAAAGGAATGTTTCAGGTGATTGAGATGAAAAAATATCGTTTTCTACTGATCGGCTGCGGCCGGATCTCCAAAAACCATATCGCCGCCGCGGCCGCGAACCGGGACCGCATGGAGCTTGCCGCCGTGTGCGACCTGGTCCGGGAGCGCGCCGAACGCAAGGCGGACGACTGCGAGCGCGCCGCGGGCTACCGCCCGAAGGTCTATACCGATTATAAAAAGGCGCTCGCCGAGCTCGACCTCGACTGCTGCGCGATCGCGACGGAAAGCGGCTACCACGCGGGCATTGCGCTCGACTGCATGCGCGCCGGCAGGCACGTCCTGACCGAAAAGCCGATGGCGCTTTCGACCGCGGACGCCGGGCGGATGCTGCGCGAGGCGAAGCAGCGCGGCCTGACGCTCGGCGTCTGCCACCAGAACCGGTTCAACGCGCCGGTGCGGCAGCTGCACCGGGCGCTCGCGGACGGCAGGTTCGGCAAGCTGGTCAGCGGCACGGCGCGCATCCTCTGGAACCGCTCGATGCCGTACTACGAGCAGGCGCCGTGGCGCGGGACCTGGGCGCAGGACGGCGGCACGCTGATGAACCAGTGCATCCACGGCATCGATCTGCTGCAGTGGAGCCTCGGCGGCGAGCCGGATACCGTCATGGCGATGACCGGGAACTACCTGCGGGACATCGAGGCCGAGGATTTCGGAGCGATCCTGATCCGCTTCAAAAACGGCGCGGTCGGCATCGTCGAGGGAACCGCCTGCGTCTATCCGAAGAATCTGGAGGAGACGCTCTCCGTCTTCGGCGAAACCGGCGCCGCCGTGATCGGCGGCCTGGCGGTCAACCGGATCGAGACATGGAACTTCGCCTCCCCCGCCCCGCAGGACGCGGAGGTGGAAAAGCTGACCGGCACGGACCCGAAGGACGTTTACGGCAGCGGGCACAACGCGCTGTACCGCAATTATATCGGGGCGCTCGACAGCCGCACCGAGCCGCTTGTCAGCGGCGAAGAGGGCGTCAAGGCCCTGAAGATCATCCTCGCGGCGTACAAGTCCCAGAAGACCGGCCTTCCGGTCAAATACGACGGCCTCGAGTTTTCAACGCTCGACATGACGCACGAAGACGTCCGCGTGAAATAGGGGCGGGAGGATTGCTATGAAGCTGGTAACCGTCGTCGGCGCGAGGCCGCAGTTCATCAAGGCCTCGGTCGTGTCCATGGCGCTCCGCGGCGTCTGCCGGGAAGTCCTGGTTCACACCGGGCAGCATTACGACCGGAACATGTCCGGCGTGTTTTTTGAGGAGCTGAAGATCCCGAAGCCGAAATACAACCTCGGCGTCGGGTCCGGCACGCACGGGAAGCAGACCGGAGAGATGCTGATCCGGATCGAGGAAGTCCTGCTCGGGGAGAAACCGGACGCCGTGCTCGTCTACGGCGACACGAACTCCACGCTCGCGGGGGCGCTGGCCGCCGCGAAGCTGCACATCCCCGTCGCCCATGTGGAGGCCGGCCTGCGCTCGTTCAACCGCCGGATGCCCGAGGAGCTCAACCGCGTGCTGACGGACCATGTGTCGGATCTGCTGTTCTGCCCGACGCGGACCGCCGTGCGGAACCTTGCGGAAGAGGGGATCACCGAAGGCGTGCGCGTCACCGGCGACGTGATGCTCGATTCCGTGCTGCATTTCGTCGGCCTCGCGCGCGAAAATCCGGAAAAGACCAAAATTTTTTCCGAGCTCGGGATCGAGCCGAAGCGGTACCGCCTGGCGACGCTGCACCGCGCGGAGACGACGGACGGCGGCGTCGGAGCGGTTGCGCGGATCTTCGGCGCGTTCGAGCGCCTGCCGGAAAAGGTCGTCATCCCGATCCACCCGAGGACCCGCCCGCTCGCAGAGCAGGCGCTGAAAGAGCACGATTTTGGCAACATCCTGCTGACCGAACCGGTCGGCTACCTCGAGATGCTGCTGCTGACCTCGAACGCGAATCAGGTGCTGACCGATTCCGGCGGGCTGCAGAAGGAAGCGTGGTTTCTCGGCGTACCGTGCGTCACGCTGCGCCGTGAGACCGAATGGGTCGAAACGCTGGAAGGGAACTGGAACGTCCTCGCGGGGCTCGACGCCGAGAAGATCTACCGCCTTGCGACCCGGACGGCACCCGACCCCGCGGCGCGGGAGAAGAAGCCGTTCGGGGACGGGCACGCCTCCGAAAAGATCGCGAAGGCTCTTGCGGCCGCGTTCGGGGATGACGTAAAGTGAACATCCTTTACATTAACCATTACGCGGGCTCGCGCGTGCACGGCATGGAATTCCGCCCGTGGTACATGGCGAAGCGGTGGGCGCGGGACGGGCACCGGGTCACGATCGCCGCGAGTTCGTACTCCCATCTGCGCACCGAAAACCCCGGCCTCGGCGGGAAGAAGTTCGCGGAGCAGACGCTCGACGGGATCCGCTATTTCTGGATCGCCGGCCCGGCGTACCGCGGCAACGGGATCGGGCGCATCAGGAATATGCTGTCGTTCCTCCGGGGGCTGTACCGGTATGAAAGGGAGCTGACGGAACCGGGCCCGCCGGACGCGGTGATCGCGTCCTCCACCTATCCGCTCGACATTTACCCGGCCCGTCATATCGCGGAAAAATACGGCGCGGCTCTCGTCTACGAGGTGCACGACCTGTGGCCGCTCAGCCCGATCGAGCTCGGCGGCATGAGCCCGAGGCACCCGTATATCGTGCTGATGCAGGCGGCGGAAAACTTCTGCTACCGGCACAGCGACCGGGTGGTGTCGCTTCTGCCGAACGCAAAGGAACACATGGTCGAGCACGGCATGGCGCCGGAAAAATTCGTTTATGTGCCGAACGGGATCGAAAGGGCCGACTGGGAAAAACCGTTCGGAGACCCGCCGGTCTACGGCGACGTTCTCGCGGAATACCATCAGGCGGGGGAGTTTCTGATCGGATACGCGGGCGCGCACGGCATCGCGAACGCGCTCGACAGCTTTGTGGAGGCCGGGGAGCTTCTGCGCGGAAAGGGGATCCGCCTGATCCTGGTCGGACCCGGGCCGGAGCGCGGGCGGCTGATGCAAAAGGCGAAGGACAAAGGGCTGGACGACGTCGTCACGTTCCTGCCGCCCGTCGGGCGCGCGCAGGTGCCGGAACTCCTGAGCCAGATGGACGCGCTGTACGTCGGGCTGCAGCGCCAGCCGCTGTTCCGGTTCGGCGTCAGCCCGAACAAGCTGATGGACTATATGATGGCGGCGAAGCCGGTGATCTTCGCGATCGACGCGCCGAACGACATGGTGGCCGAAGCGCGGTGCGGCGTTTCGATCCCGCCGGAGGACAGCGAAGCGATCGCCCGGGCGGCGGAGCGCCTCGCTTCGCTTCCGAAAGAGGAGCTTGCCGCGATGGGCAGGCGCGGCAGGGAGTACATCCTCCAAAACAACGAGTACGACGTGCTTTCGCGCCGGTTCCTCGACGCGCTGCGCAAAAAATGATTGAACCCGCGCGGGACGGATCGTCCGCCCCGCCGCGGGCTTTGCTTTTTTCCGCGGAGCGGTTTTAGAAATTCCCCGTTCGCATATATTTGAAAGCGAAAGGGGAAATGGATGATGCGAGTCCTTACAGTGACCCGAAAACGGCTCCTGGTCGTTCTGTTCTGCACGCTGGCGGCGGTTCTGGCCGCGGTCGCCTGCGTGCGGGGCGTCCAGGCGGTTCAGGCTTCGGCGTCGAAGCGCCTGGTCCCGATTTACAACGTGAAGACGGAGGAGAAAAAAATCGCGATATCGTTCGACGCGGCCTGGGGAAACGAGGAAACGCAGCCGCTGATCGATATCCTGAAAGAGTACAATGTGAAGACCACGTTTTTTGTCGTCGGCGCGTGGGTCGACAAGTATCCGGAGTCGGTCAAGGCGCTGGTCGACGCCGGGCACGAGGTCTGCAACCATTCCGACACGCACCCGCACATGCCGAAGCTCTCGCAGGACGACATGAAGAAGCAGATCGCCGCGTGCAACGAGAAGATCAAGTCGGTCGCCGGCAAAAGCCCGGTCCTGTTCCGCCCGCCTTACGGCGATTACAACAACGCGGTGGTCAGGACCGTTCAGGACCTCCATATGTATCCGATCCAGTGGGACGTCGA